>Ga0207708_10000036_pt1 | contig 138158 bp, 126 predicted proteins | sample KBSK5101metaG_FD_184340 | JGI IMG/M metagenome (GOLD analysis project Ga0207708, IMG submission 184340) | Corn, switchgrass and miscanthus rhizosphere microbial communities from Kellogg Biological Station, Michigan, USA - KBS K5-10-1 metaG... | ecosystem: Host-associated > Plants > Roots >...
ACCCGAAGGGCCTCGCTGCCCAGTGACAGAGTGCAGCGACCCGAAGGGCCTCGCTGCCCAGTGACAGAGTGCAGCGACCCGAAGGGCCTCGCTGCCCAGCCCGTCCAGTGCAGCGGGACGCTAGCCTCGGCTTCCGTGCAGCGCGTCTTAGTCGCGGGCTCGTCCGGAGCCGGCAAGTCCACCCTCGCCGCGGAGCTGTCCCGCCGGCTGGCGCTGCCCTACACCGAACTGGACTCCCTGTACCACGGACCGGGCTGGGTGCCGCGGCCACAGTTCCTGGACGATGTCCGAGCGCTGATCGCCGGCGAGCGATGGGTGACCGAGTGGATGTACGCCGAGGCCCGGCCGATGATGCTGGCGCGCGCGGACACCCTCGTCTGGCTGGATCTGCCGCGCCGGACGGTGATGCACCGGGTGCTGCGGCGCTCGGTGCGACGGGCCGTCGGTCGTGCGCCGATCTTCAACGGCAACACCGAGAGTTTCCGGGACTGGCTCGACCCTGAGCATCCGATCCGGTGGGCCTGGACCACCCACTCGCGGGTCGCGGTCCGGGTGTGGGCGGCGATGGAGCAACGTCCGGACCTGGCGGTCGTCCGGCTGGCGTCGCCGGCCGAGGCCCGACGCTGGCTGCGCCAGCTACCCGGCTGAGCTGTCGGTGCCGGCTACCCGGCTGAGCTGTCGGTGCCAGCCAGGCCCTCGGCGCGGTCGGTGGCGTAGAAGTCGGACCGGAACAGTGCCATCAGCACGATGTCCTCGTACCGGCCGTCGCCCCAGACGTGCTCGCGCAGCCGGCCCTCCTCGACGAAGCCGACCGCGCGGTAGCACCGGATCGCCCGTTCGTTGCGGGCCTGCACGCTCAGCCACAGCCGGCGAAAGTTCTGCAGCCGGAAACCGTAGTCGCACAGCAGCCGCAGCGCGTCCCGGCCGTAGCCGCGGCCCCAGTAGTCGCGGTCACCGATCCCGATGCCCACCTCGGCGGTGCCACCACGCCGGTCGGGGTCGAACACGCCGCAGTCACCGATGAACCTGCCGTCGGCCTCGATGGCGAAGTTCTGGGCCTCGCGGTCCTTGGCCCGCTCGGCGAAGAATTCCTGCACCACCTCCAGGGTGCGTGGCCGGGGCGGATCACCGCCGCCGATCAGCTCGAGCTCGACGTCGTTGCGGAACTCCGTCAGCCGCGGCATGTCGGCATCCGTCAGGGCCCGAAGCGTGACCAGCTTGCCGACCAGCATCGCGGTGCAACCTCCTACCAGAAGCGGGATCTACCGGCCGGGAGCCAGCCAGTCGTCGAACCGTAGCCCGGTCAACCGCTCGTATGCATCCAGATATCGCTGCCGGGTGGCGGCCACCACGTCCTCGGGCAGCGGCGGCGGGGGCTGGTCGGAGTCCCGGTCCCAGCCTGCGGCGGGCGAGGTCAACCAGTCCCGGACGTACTGCTTGTCGTAACTCGGCTGCCGGCTGCCCGGCTGCCAGGCGTCGGCCGGCCAGAACCGGGACGAGTCCGGGGTGAGCACCTCGTCGCCGAGCATCAGCTCGCCGGTGCAGGAGTGCAGGCCGAACTCGAACTTGGTGTCGGCCAGCAGGATGCCGCGGCCGGCGGCCAGCTCCCGGGCCCGGGCGTAGATGGCCAGGCTCAGCTCGCGCAGCTGGCCGGCCAGCCGGCCGCCGACCTGCTCGGCCACGGCGGCGAAGGAGACGTTCTCGTCGTGGGCACCCACCTCGGCCTTGCTGGCCGGGGTGAAGATCGGCTCGGGCAGCCGGTCACCGTCGACCAGGCCGGGTGGCAGCGCGATGCCGCACACCGAGCCGGTGGCCTGGTAGTCGGCCAGTCCGCCGCCGGTCAGATACCCGCGCACCACGGCCTCGACCGGAATCATGTCCAGCTTGGTGCACAGCAGCGCCCGGCCACGCCAGGCGTCCGGGATCAGCTCGTCGTCGTAGCTGAGCAGGTGGTTGCCGACCAGGTCGGCGAGCTGGCCGAACCACCACACCGACATCGCCGTCAGGATGCGGCCCTTGTCCGGGATCTCGGTCGGCAGCACGTGGTCGAAGGCCGAGATCCGGTCCGAGGCCACCATCACCAGGTGCCCGGTGTCGGTGGCGTAGAGGTCACGCACCTTGCCCGAGTGCAGGTGGGTCAGCCCGCTGTCGGACACCTCGTCGGACAACTCGTCGGGCCGGCCGGCGGACGGTGTGGAGGGCACCCGCGAATCCTGTCACACCCGAATAACGATCCCGCCGGATAGCAATCAGATGCAACCTTTTCCGCTCCAGTGCGTCTGACACGCGAACATAGTTCGCAAGGGGGGACGGCCGCGTCGTACCGGCCAGGAACGGACAGCACAGTGACCGAAGTGGTCGAACTCGATCTTGCCGGCATCTACGCCACCCACCGGCTGTCGCTGATCCGGATGGCGGTGCTGCTGGTCGACGACCTGGGCACCGCCGAGGACGTGGTGCACGACGCCTTCGCCACGCTGCACCAGCACCGGGACCGGCTGCGGGAACCGGCGGCGGCCGTGGGCTACCTGCGCACCACGATCGTCAACACCGCCCGGTCGGTACTGCGCAAGCGCCAGACCGCCCGGCGGCACCTGAGCCTGGCCCGGCTCGAGGACGCCGCCCCGGCCGACAGCGAGGTGCTGCTGGCCGCCGAGCACCAGCAGGTGCTGGCCGCCGTCCGGCAACTGCCGGACCGGCAACGAGAGGTGCTCGTACTGCGTTACTGGGCCGAGCTGTCCGAGGCCGAGATCGCCCAGGCGCTGGGCATCTCGCGCGGGGCGGTGAAGTCGAACGCCAGCAGAGGCCTGGATAAGCTCGAAACGATGCTAGGAGACGCTCGATGAACCCGCGGACCGAACAACGGCTGAAGGCCGCGTTCACTGCCAAGGCCGAGCAGGTCACCGAGGACCGGCTACCCGCTCGGCGACCGTTGCCCGACGAGGGCGCTTCGGACAACTCCGCGACCGCGCCGGACCCGGCCGGTTCGAGCTCGGTCCGCGGTGCGGACGGGGTGCAGACCGACCCGGCCTGGCGCGCCCACTGGATCGCTCCGGCACTGGCCGCAGCCGCGGTGGCGGCGGTGGCAGCTCGCGCGCAGCAGCCACCCGGCCTCGCCGGACGGCGGCAGGCGCACGCCTCGCCCGCCGGCCAGCCGGACGAGCACCCGGGCAGCGACCCCGACAGCGACGCCTGAGTTCGGGCCGGCGCATTCTTCCCCGGCTGGTTGCCGGCCGAAACCCGATGCAACCTCTCCGACCGAACTGCGTCCGATAAGCGTGACAGTCTTCTCCGAGGGCATCAGAACGCCCGGACCGGACAGCGAGGCAGGTGAGCGGGTGCTGGGTGCGCCGGCGCCGCTGGACCTGGCCGCGCTCTACGCCGCCCACCGGTTGCCGCTGGCCCGGTACGCGCTGCTGCTGGTCGACGACATGGCCACCGCCGAGGACGTGGTGCACGACGCGTTCATCGCGCTGCACCAGTACCAGTCCCGGCTGCGCGACCCCGCGGCCGCGCTCGGCTACCTGCGCACCACGGTGGTGAACAACTGCCGGTCGGTGCTGCGCAAGCGCCAGACCGTGCGGCGGCACCTCAGCCTGGTCAGGGACAGTCACGCCGAGGCTGCCGACAGCGAACTGCTGCTCGCCGCCGCCCAGCAGGAGGTGCTCGCCGCGCTCCGCCGGCTTCCGCAGCGCCAACAGGAGGTGCTCGCCCTGCGGTACTGGGGAAACCTGTCCGAAGCCGAGATCGCCGAAGCCCTGGGCATCTCCCGGGGCGCGGTGAAGTCCAACGCCAGCCGCGGCATGGACAAGCTCGAAGCAATGCTGGGAGCAAGCCGATGAGCCACCCGATCGAGGACCGCCTGCGCGAGGCCTACCAGGCCAAGACCGCACAGCTGACCGAGCAGCGGCTGGACCAGCTCGCCGTGCGCCGCGAACGGTCGCTGGACGACCTGCTGGACGGTGGGCAGCCCACCGGCGAACTGCCGATGCTCGGTTTCGAGGAGGTTCCGACCGCGACGAGGCACCGCTGGGCCGCTCCGGCGCTGGCCGCCGCGGCCGTGGTCGCCTTGGCGGTCGGGGCTGCCGCGCTGGTCGCCAAGCACTTGGACCCGGACCCGCCGACGAACTCGCCGGCCCTGCAGGTGGTGCACCCGACGCCGTCCTCCTCACCGACCGCGTCGGCACCGGGCCCGGCCACCTCGACCGCGATCGCCGGGCCGGGCTACCTGCCCCGGGGCCGGACCGGCAGCCGGGACGACGTGCCCTGGTCGGTGGTCGGCAGCGGTTGGCGGTTGCTGCTGCCGCTACCCGGCGGCACCGCGCTCTACCTCTACGACCCGGCCGGTGGCCGCTACCTGATCAGCGACCGGCTGCCTGCCGGGGCGGTGTTACTGGCCTGGTCCCCGGACGGCACCCGGGCGATGCTGCGCACCGGCGACAGCGACCTGTTCCGGTACCGCGAGGTGCGGCTGCGCACCGGTGAGCTGTCTACCGGGTTCTCGGTGCCGCTGAGCAGCTTCGTCAGCTACACCCAGCCGAAGGGCCTGGCCGTGCTGGTCACGCAGACCGAGGGCAGCACCCGGCTGCTGGTCCGGTACGGCACCGACGGGCAGATGGAGCACCGCTACGCCGACGACGTGGCCGGCCTCGGCCGGTTCAACCCCGACAACGCCGTGTACCTCGCCGACGGTGGCCAATTCCTGGGGGCCGGCTACGCCGGGCCGCTGGCGCTGCTGTCCAACGACGGGCAGCTGGTGCGGACCTACCCGTTGCCGGACGGGTTCTCCAGCTGCGAACCGGTCCGGTGGTGGACCGGCACGTCCGTGCTGGAACGCTGCCAGCGGCAGGCGCAGCCGTCGCAGCTCACCGAGCTCTATCTGCAGCCGGTGGCCGGCGGCCGGCCCACCGCCCTGACCACCGGCGGCGGCCTGTACGGCCTGGGGTACTGGAATGCCTGGCCGATCAGCAACGGGCACGCCTTGCTGGAGAACCTCACCGGTTGCGGCAACGGTGGCTACGACATCCTGCTCGGCGACGGCAGCACCCGGCCGCTGCGCGGGCCGGCCGGCATCGCCGCGGGTACGCCGATCGTCAATATCGCCGCGGACCTGGTGACGTTCGAGCGCCAGACCGTCAACGGGTGCGGACCGGGCCAGCGCCACTACAGCCTCGTCGACTACAACCTGGTCACCGGGGCGACCTACAACCTGCTGGACAGCACCGCCGCGATCGTCAGCTGGCCGGCAGACGGAAACTGACGCCTACGGGTCCGGCTGGTGACCGCCTGAGGCGGCGTCGGCCGGACCCGTAGATTTCGGTGCAACCCCGCGCCTGAGCGGGGCGTCCTCTCTACATGACAGATTCCAGCATTTCGATCGAACCAGCGACATGACAGCGGTGGCCCGACCGACCACGGACCTGGCAGCGCTTTACGCCGCCCACCGGCTCTCGCTCGTCCGGATGGCAGCCCTGCTGGTCGACGATCTGGCCTCTGCCGAGGACGTGGTGCAGGACGCGTTCATCGCCTTCCACCACTCCACCGATCGCTTGCACGATCCGAATGCCGCGCTGGGATATCTGCGCAGGTGCGTGGTCAACGGCGCCCGGTCGATGGTCCGCCGCCGCCAAGTGGCCCGAAAGTACGGGCATCTCGGCATGCAGCCGGACGAGCCTGCCGCCGACACCGAGGCGATGCTCGCCGACGAGCACCAGAGCGTGCTGCGCGCGCTGCGCCGGTTACCCGATCGGCAGCGCGAGGTGCTCACCCTGCGGTACTGGTCGGACCTGTCCGAGGCACAGATCGCCGAGGCGCTGGGCATCAGCCGGGGTGCCGTCAAGTCCAATGCCAGCCGGGGCATGCGCCGCCTAGCCGACCTCCTGGGGGTTTCGCTGTGAACACGCTCGAAGATCGGCTGCAGTTGGCGCTGGCCGCCAAGTCGAACGAAATCACCCGACTCGTGCTCGACCGGCCCACCCCGGCTCTCGACCTCGACGCCGAACCGGAGGTGCTGCTGCCCGAGCCGCGGCACTCGGAGCACCGCTCGCGCGGGTTGGTGGCGGCCGCGTTGGCCGTGGCTGCGATGGTGCTGCTGGCTGTCGGCGCGACGGTCGCGCACCGCGCCAGCACCGCCCACCGGTTCGAACCGGCCCAGGACCGGCCACGCTCGGCCGTCCCGTGGAGCAAGGTCGGCGCGGACTGGACACTCATCATCACCCTGCAGGGATCGGCACGTACCAACGGCGGCGTGCTGTACCTGCTCGACCCGTCCGGTCACCGGTTCGCAATCGCCCCGCTTCCGCAGGGATACCTGCACCTGGAGCGGTGGTCCTTCGACACCGGCGAGGCGCTGGTAACCGGTGACACCGACCCAGCGACGAACGCCGGGCAGGCGTTGCTGGTCGACCTTCACACCGGGGTCCAGTCGAAACTGGTCGTGCCGGGCAGATACAACACGCTCCAGTTCGCCGGCCGCGACCACCGCCTGCTGCTGGCAACCTCCCCACAGTGGATGGTCGCGGTCACCGGCACCGGGCAACGGCTAGCCACGTTCCAGGGCTCGCAGTTCGCGGGCAGCCTCGTCTCGCCGGACGGTACGCAGGTGGTGACGGGGAGCGCCGAGGGCCTCCAGGTGTACGACCTCGCCACCGCGCGACGCATCCGCACGCTGGCTGCCCCGGCGGGCTACCGCGACTGCGCCGTCACGTACCGGGACACCGCGAGCCCCGACGTGGTCGCGCGGTGCTGGTCCAGCACCCGGAGCACCCTCGTCACCGAGTTCTCCTTCGCGCCGGACGGCAGCAGGCCACCCCAACGCCGGTCGGTTCCCGCGGGCTGGACGGCGGTGTCGTTCTCCGGCGGCACGGTGGCGATCGCCCACGACACCAGCGCCCGGTACGAACCCCGCAACGTCCGCTTCGCGCAGGTGGACCGGTCGGGCCGGCTCAGCCCGTTGACGCTGCCCGCGCAGCTGCAGCAGCAGGGCTGGGAAATCGCGTCGGTCGGGACTCAGTCGTTCCTGCTCGAACGCTCCGAAGGCGGACCTCCGGTCGAACTCGCCCGCTGGAACCCGTTGGACGGGGCATTCGTCAGCCTGTTCCAGGCCACAGGGGGGCGCGCCTCGCTCGCCTCGTACGCCGGTTGGAAGACCGACCTGTTCTAGTTCTACGGGATCGGCTCGGGTCGGCAGTTCGTGTTTGGCAACGATCAGGGCCGGCAGGCAGCCGGAGTCGAGGCAACCTGGTACCCGGGTCGCGCATCCTCTGTACGTGACATCTTCCGACGTTCGGGTGCGGCGCGATGACAGCACCGCGGTGTCCGGCCGGTCGGCCATCGACCTGGCAGCGCTGTACCGCGAGCACCGGCTCGGCCTGCTCAGGATGGCGGTGCTGCTGGTCGACGACCGGGCCACCGCCGAGGACGTCGTGCAGGACGCGTTCGTGTCCTTCCAACGCTCCCTCGACCGGTTGCGCAGTCCGGAGGCCGCGCTGGCCTACCTGCGGGTGTGTGTGGCCAACGCCGCCCGGGCGGCCATCCGGCGACGCCAGGTCGCCCGCAGGCATCTGCACCGGTCGACCGTGGTCACCGACGAGCCGCCCGCCGACACCGAGCTGATGCTCGCGGCCGAGCACCAGGAAGTGCTCCGGGCCCTGCGCAGGCTCCCCGACCGGCAGCGGGAGGTGCTGATCCTGCGGTACTGGTCGGACCTGTCCGAGGCACAGATCGCCGAGACGCTCGGAATCTCCACCGGCACCGTGAAATCCACCGCCAGCCGCGGCATGCGCCGGCTGGCCGTCGTGCTGAAAGGTGCGCGATGAACAGCCTGGAAGACCGGTTGCGCGCGGCGCTGGTTGCCAAGTCCGACGCCGTGACACTGGACTGGGCCGCCGACCGCCGGATGCAGACCAGCCGGTCCACCACGACCGTCGCCCCGCCCGCGGTCCTCCACCTCGCGCCGAAGCCGGCCACCCGACCCGTGCGACGGGCTCCGTCCCTGCTGGCCGCGGCCGCTGCGGTGGTGTTCGCGCTGCTCGTCTCCGCTGTGAGTGGCGACTGGAGCCACCGATCGGGGCCCGGACGCCCGAGCAGCCAGGCCGGGATCCCCTGGAGCCAGGTCGGTCCGGACTGGAGGTTGACGGTGAGCAGCACGGCCACCGCCGTCAACGGAACGCTCTACCTGCTCGACCCGGCCGGGCAGCGTTACCAGATCTGCCTGCTGCCCGCGTCGTACCGGCAACTGGACCAGTGGTCCTTCACCACCGGCCGGGCGCTGGTCACCGGGGATTCCGTTTCTCCGGTCGCCGATCAGGTCCTGCTGGTCAACCTGCGCACCGGATCGCAGGTGAAGTTGTGAGCAGGGCCTACAGGATCGGCTCGGGCTGGTAGCCCGCCGCGGCCGGCTCTGACTCCAGCGCCAGGTCGATCGCGGCGATCACCGACCGGACCTGGTCGGTGGCCGCCCCGGTGAAGGCCAGCGGATCGGCCAGCAGGCCGGCGAGGCGGTCCGCCGCGTCCGGGCCGAGGCCGAGCCGGGGGTCGCCGGCCAGCCGGGCCAGCAGGTCGTTGCCGGCACTCCCCTGCTCCCGCATGTCCAACGCCACCCGGACGGCGTGCTCCTTGATCGCCTCGTGCGCCTGCTCGCGGCCGGCGCCGGCCCGGACGGCGGCCATCAGCACCGTGGTGGTGGCCAGGAACGGCAGGTAGCGGTCCAGCTCGGCCGCGATCACCGCCGGGAACGCGCCGAAGTCGTCCAGCACGGTCAGGGTGGTCTCGAGCAGGCCGTCCAGGGCGAAGAAGGCGTCCGGCAGCGCGACCCGGCGCACCACCGAGCAGCTGACGTCGCCCTCGTTCCACTGGCCGCCGGCCAGCTCGGCCGTCATCGAGGCGTAGCCACGCAGGATCACCGCGAACCCGTTGATCCGCTCGGCCGAGCGGGTGTTCATCTTGTGCGGCATCGCCGACGAGCCGACCTGGCCGGGCCGGAACCCCTCGGTGACCAGCTCGTGGCCGGCCATCAACCGCAGCGTGGTGGCGAAGCTGGACGGCGCGGCGGCCAGTTGCACCAGGGCCGACAGCACGTCGAAGTCCAGCGACCGCGGGTAGACCTGGCCGACGCTGGTCAGCACCTTGGAGAAACCCAGGTGCTCGGCCACCCGGCGTTCCAGCTCGGCGAGCTTGGCGGCGTCGCCGTCGAACAGGTCGAGCATGTCCTGCGCGGTGCCGACCGGGCCCTTGATGCCGCGCAACGGGTAGCGGGCGAGCAGCTCGTCCAGCCGGGCCAGCGCGACCAGCAGCTCGTCGGCCACGCTGGCGAACCGCTTGCCGAGGGTGGTGGTCTGGGCGGCGACGTTGTGCGAGCGGCCGGCGATCGCCAGCGACTCGTACTCGGCCGCCCGCCGGGCCAGCCGGACCAGCACGGCGAGCACCTTGGTGCGCACCAGCCGCAGCGCCGAGCGGACCTGCAACTGCTCGACGTTCTCGGTCAGGTCGCGGCTGGTCATGCCGCGGTGGATCAGCTCGTGCTGCTGCCCGGCTGCCCCGGCGAGCGCGTTGAACTCCTCGATCCGGGCCTTCACGTCGTGCTTGGTGATTCGCTCCCGAGCGGCGATGGAGTCCAGGTCGACGGCGCCGGTGCCGGCCTCGACCACCGCGCGGTAGGCCTCGACGGCGCCGTCCGGGGTGTCGATCCCCAGCTCCTGCTGGGCGACCAACACCGCCAGCCACAGCTGCCGTTCCAGCACCACCTTGTGGCCGGGGCTGAACAGCGTCGCCATCGCCGGGGAGGCGTAGCGGTGGGCCAGGACGTCGGGCACGTCAGGCTTGGACTGGGCGGCCGTGGGCTGGACGGCCGTGGACTCGGCGGGCACCGCGCCATTCTCCCGCACGGCCGCTCCGGCCGAGTACCGGGACGGGGGGTGCACGGTCACTGGTGAGATACCATCTAAACCGCCTATTTCGCGGATTTCGGAGTAAAACCCTAGCCAGCGACGCCCCGACGGGTGATTAATAAGCGCCATCACCCAGGAGGCATTCATGACTGAACTCTTGAGTCTGGAAGGGTCGATCAGCCCGGCAACCGACGATTTCCCGCCCTACCCGCCGGGGCCCTACTCGCCCGGCTTCTTCGTGGGCGGATTCGGCGGGAGCCCGTTCCTGACCTGTGGCGGCACCGACGGCCGGGCCGTCACCAAGCTGGGGGTGTGGACGAACAGCAGTTGCCTGCAGGGCATCCAGGTCACCTACAACGACGGCTCACAGAGCCAGGTCTATGGATCGGTCCGCGGCGACTACGCCCAGATCATCTTCCAACCGGGAGAGCGGGTCGTCGAACTCATCCTGTGGGGCAACGGAAACGGCACCCGCACCGGCCGGATCAAGCTGAGCACCAACGGCGGGCAGACCTTCGACCACGGCAAAGACACCTCGGGCCAGACCGCCTATTCGGCTCCGGTCGGCGGCGGGCTCCTGGTCGGTGTCGTCGGACGCTGCGCCGTCGAGATCGACATGCTCGGCCTGGTGTTCCTGGGTGAGATCGCCTCGGTCGCGGTCTCCGACCTCACCTACGTCAACCCGCCGACCGGCACCGCCGCGGGCATCGACCTGGTCCTGCTCCAGAGCACCACCTTCACCGACCGGGAGCCCAAACCGACGGATTGGCTGTTCGCGAACTCGGTCAGCAGGACCGACTCCACGACGTGGTCGCAGTCGGCAACCCAGCAGTACGGCGTCACGGTCTCGGTATCGGCCAGCTTCTTCGACTTCGCCAAGGTCGGGACCACCTACAGCTGGTCGATCACCGAGGAGAAGACGAGGGCGTCGACGGTGACCACCGAGAAGACCCTGTCCTGGTCCCTGGGCGGCAGGCTCGATCCCGGCGAGAGCGTCACGGCCGTCGCCACCTGTTACGCGGGCAGCGTCGATGTGAACTACTCCTCCAAGGTCACCGTCATCATGAAATCGGGCGAGCTGTTCTCCTACGCCGAGTCTGGCGTCATCCACAACGTGCTCTGCAGCGAGGCCAGCGCCACCGTCTCGTAGCACGTCCTGGACAGCGCGGGCGGCCGGAAACTGTTCGCCGCCACGCAACTCTCCGTTCAGCGACTGTCGGAGCGGTCACCTAGGCTGGGCGCCGCTGATCAGGACTCGATTTCTCGACAGGACGGACTTCTCGGTGGACAAGATCACGATTTCCCGACGCCAACTGCTCGCCTCCGCCGCGGTGGGCACCGTCGGGGCGGCCTTCTTCGGTGCGGCCCCGGCTTCGGCCAAGGGCAACCCGGCCTCGCGCGGCTTCCGGCTGACGGTGCTGGGCACCACCGACACCCACGGCAACGTCCTGAACTGGGACTACTTCAAGGACGCCGAGTACGACGACGCCAAGCACAACGACGTGGGACTGGCCAAGATCTCCACGCTGGTGAGCGCGATGCGTGCCGAGCGCGGCAACTGCGCCACCCTCACGCTGGACGCCGGCGACACCATCCAGGGCACCCCGCTGGCCTACTACTACGCGCGGATCGACCCGATCACCGGCGCCAGGGCACCGATCCACCCGATGGCCGCGGCCATGAACGCGATCGGCTTCGACGCCGCCGCGATCGGCAACCACGAGTTCAACTACGGCATCGACACGCTGCGCAAGTTCCAGTCGCAGCTGCACCACCCGCTGCTGTGTGCCAACGCGCGCGACTGGAACACCGGGGCGCCGTCCTTCCCCGAGTTCGTGATCAAGAAGGTCCGGGTCTGCGACTCCGGCAGCAGCGCCGAGCACCGACATGACGACGGCAACGGCGAGTACGTGAAGGTCGGCATCGTCGGCCTGGTGACGCCGGGCTGCGCCATCTGGGACAAGGCGAACCTGGACGGCCGGATCACGTTCAACGGCATCGTCGAGCAGGCCAAGGTCGTGATCCCGAAGGTGAAGGCGGCCGGCGCCGACATCGTGGTGGTGTCCTGCCACTCCGGCATGGACACCTCCTCCAGCTACGGCGACGCGCTGCCCTGGCCGGAGAACGCCTCCACCCTGCTGGCCGAGCAGGTGCCCGGCATCGACGCCATCCTGGTCGGGCACGCTCACTCCGAGATTCCGCAGCGGTTCGTCACCAACAAGACCACCGGTCAGCAGGTGCTGCTGTCCGAGCCGCTGAAGTGGGGCGAGCGGCTGACCGTGATGGACCTGGACCTGGTCAAGGACCGCGGCCGCTGGACTGTCGGTTCGTCCAGCGCGACGGTGCTCAACGCCAACACCGTCGACGCCGATCCCGCGATCGTCTCGCTGGTCGCCCAGCAGCACCAGAAGGTGCGCGACTACGTCAACTCGGTGATCGGCACCTCGACCGCGGCGATGTCGGCAGCCACCTCGCGGTATGAGGACACCGCCGCGATGGACTTCATCAACTACGTCCAGGGCGACGCGGTGAAGAAGGCGCTGGCCGGCTCGTCGTCGGCCGGGTTGCCGATCCTGTCCATCGCCGCGCCGTTCAACGCCGCCGCCGCCATTCCGGCCGGCAACGTCACGGTGCGCGACGTGGCGGGCCTCTACATCTTCGACAACACCCTGCTCGGCATCGTGTTCACCGGCGCCCAGGTGCGGGACTACCTGGAGTTCTCCGCCTCGTATTTCAAGCAGATCAGCGGCACCGGCCCGTTCACCCCGGACCAGCTCACCAACGCCGTCACCCCGACCGCACCAGGCGGCACCCCCGACTACAACTACGACATCATGGGCGGGTTGGACGCCCCGCTGACCTACGACATCGACATCGCCCAGCCGGTCGGCTCGCGGATCAAGAACCTGGCCTACGCCGGAGCCCCGCTCGATGACAGCAAGCAGTTCGTGATCGCGATCAACAACTACCGGCAGTCCGGCGGCGGCAACTTCCCCGGCGTCAAGACCGCACCGGTGGTCTACAACGCCCAGGTCGAGATCCGGCAGTTGATCATCGACTGGGTGACGGCGGTCAAGGTGATCGACCCGTCGGTGTTCGCCTCGATGGACTGGCAGCTGGTCTCCAACAACCAGGCCATCCAGATCACCCCGTGAGCCTTGCTGCGTACTGCCCGGCCGGTCTCAGCCGTGCCGGGCAGTACGCAGGGCCAGCCGGCTGACCGGCCGCAGGTGCGTCACCGGGCGGTCGGGAGCAGGCCGGGCCTGCACCAGGACCGGCGCCCGGCCGTCCACCGTGGGCAGTGGCGCCAGCGGCGCGGCGACCTGACGGGACAGCCAGCTGAACCCGACCGGTAGCTCGGCTGAGAAAGTGCCGAAGTTGTGACCACCGGCGGGCAGTGCCAGCTGCCACAGCTGCAGTGGCGCCCGGGCGGCCCGCTCCAGCCGTGCCGAGGCCCGGTAGGCGGTGCGGTCCGGCCGCGTCGAGATGAGCAGCACCCGCAACGGCGGCACCGGGTCGTGTTCCAGCCGCCACAGCGGGCTGTTCTGGTCTGCGAGCAGGGTGCTGCCGCCGAACAGGTCACCGGTGGTGCGGTCGTGCGCCGGTGCGTCGTAACCCGCGAGCGACACCGCGGCGCCGAACAGGTCGGGATGCCGCAGCGACAGGTTGAGCGCGCAGTAGCCTCCGGTCGAGTCGCCCAGCACCGTCCACTGCGAACCGGACGCCGACGCCCGGAAGGCGTGCAGCACCGCGGTCCGGACGTCGGTGGTCAGGTAGTCCTCGACCTGCGGGCCGTGCACCACGTCGACGCACTCGGTGTCGCGCGGCGAGGCGACGTTCTGCACCGGGATCACCGCGATGAACGGGGTGGCCCGGCCGGTGTCGATCAGGGTGTCCAGCACGCTCGACACGTGCAGGACGTGCATCCAGGTGCGCGGACCGCCGGGGAAGCCGGATAGCAACTCGACCACCGGAAAGGTCCGGCCGGCGTAGCCCGGGGCGCCGTACTGCGGCGGCAGGTAGACCGTCGCCGGGGCGGCGTGCACCCCGCTCACCGTGCCGGGAACCGGCAGCGACACCACCGTGCCGTGGCCCGAGTGGTAGTCGCGCAGCAGCGCCGGCTGCAACGCCGCGTCCCGGGTGCCGGCACCGGCGGCGCCCTGGTTCACCTGCGGGTGCAGGCCGAACAGCTCCGACCAGGACTGGTAGAACACGAAGGCGTGGTTGACCACCAGGCCCACCAGCAGCACCGCGGTGAGCTGGCAACCGGCCAACCACAGCGCGCGGACCGGCCAGCGCGCCCTCCCCAGTGCGGCCAACCGGTCCCACGCCATCAGCAACCCGGCCGAGCAGAGCAGGACCCCCAGTCCCGCGACCACCAGCGTGGCCATGCCGACCAACGACATCGCCGTGCCCCCTAGCGTGGCGGCGCTCGCACCCGTTGCAATGCCCAGAGTGCGGGGCAATGCTGGGCGGCCGGCCTGAGAGCGCTAAGCGTCGGCTGAGAACTCGGGCCTCACTCCGGTGGCGATGTCGGTGCGGTACTGGCCGCCGGCCAGCTCGATGCCGGCCACCAGCCGGTAGGCGGCATCGCGCGCCTCGGCCAGCGAGGCGCCGGTTGCGGTGGCCGACAGCACCCGGCCGCCCGCCGAGCGCAGCACGCCGTCGCCGTCGCGCCGGGTGCCGGCGTGGATCACCCCGGGCTGGTCGCCGCCGCCGATCGGGTCGTCCAGCCGCGGCGTGCCGGGGTAGCCGGCGGCCGCGACCACCACGGTGACAGCGGCGCCGGGCCGCCAACGCGGCGCCGGATACTGCGCCAACGCCCCGATCGCCGCGGCATGGAGCAGGCCCGCCGGCGAGGAGTCCAGCAGCGCCAGCACGACCTGGGTCTCCGGGTCACCGAACCGGGCGTTGAACTCGACCACCTTCGGGCCGGCCGACGTCATCGCCAGGCCCACGTAGAGCAACCCGGTGAACGGGGTGCCGCGCGTGCGCAGCTCGTCCACGGTCGGTTGCGCCACCTCAGCCACCACCCGCTCGACCGTTCCCGGCGGCAGCCAGTCCAGCGGGGCGTAGGCGCCCATCCCGCCGGTGTTCGGCCCGGTGTCGCCGTCGCCGATCCGCTTGTAGTCCTGGGCCGGCAGCAACGGCAGCACGGTGGTGCCGTCGGTGACACAGAACAGCGACACCTCGGGCCCGTCGAGGTATTCCTCGATGAGCACCCGGCCACAGGCCGCGGCGTGCGCCCGGGCCACCGCGAGGTCGTCGGTGACCACCACGCCCTTGCCGGCTGCCAGGCCGTCGTCCTTGACCACGTACGGCGGTCCGAACTCGGCCAGCGCGGCGTCCACCTGCTCGGCGGTCTCGCACAGTGCCGCCCGGGCGGTCGGCACCCCGGCGGCGGCCATCACGTCCTTGGCGAACGCCTTGCTGCCCTCCAGCCGGGCGGCGGCCGCCGACGGGCCGAAGCAGGCGATGCCGGCATCCCGGACCGCGTCGGCGGCGCCGGCCACCAGCGGCGCCTCCGGGCCGATCACCACCAGGTCAGCCGCGATCTCGGTGGCCAGCGCCGCCACCGCGGCGGGGTCGGAGATGTCCAGCCGGCGGTCTTCGGCGACGGTCGCGGTGCCGGCGTTGCCCGGGGCGCAGACCAGCGCGGTGACCGCCGGGTCTGCTGCCAGCGCCAGGCAGAGGGCGTGCTCGCGAGCACCGGAACCGACGACGAGAACGCGCATAGCCGCTCAGGCTACCGAGTCGTTCCGAGCGTCCGGTCGATAGCTGCTGGGACTGCTAGCGCGGCTGCTGGTCCGGCCAGGCACTGCCGTACTGGAACCCGTTGCCGTAGCCCTCCGGCGGATAACCGCCCGCGACGGCCGGCGGGCCCGCACGGTAGCCGCCCTGACCCGTCATGGCCCGGAGCTGGGCCAGTTCACGTTGGATCGGCCATTCCTTGAAGGCGAAGACCAGGAACATCACCAGATTCACCAGCGGCACCAGGCCGATCAGGATCCACCACCCGGAGTAGCCGGCCCGACGAATGATCCGGACGTAGGCCCAGACCATGAGGATCAGGATCACCAGGTAGAGACCGACGATGGTCAGGCCGACCGACTGCGCGGTGGATGACGAAGCAGTAATCACGACATTTCCCTTGTTGCTCGGCTGTTGTCGCAATCTATCGGTAGTCGCGAGCCGGCGAGGGATTTCCAGCAGAAGGCCACGCGGCGGCTCCGGAGTGCTCGAGCCGCCGCGTAGTGCAGACCTGCTAGCAGCCGCAGCTGTAGTACGTGATGTCCCAGTGGGTGCCCTCGTCGCAGTAGATGTTGCCCGAGGCGGCCTGCCACTGCGGGTAGCCGTCGCCCCGGTTTCCGATCCGGGTGAAGTTGTTGTGGATGTAGCCGTCGATGCAGCTGTTGTGCGAGACGTCGACCTTGTAGCCGTTCCAGTGGCTGTAGGTGCCGCTGGCGTGGCCGGTCTCGGTGCCGCCGGTGATGTTGATGGCGCAGCCGCCGGCCCGCTTCAGCGTGATCACGCCGGAGACCGTGCTCTGGTTGATCTGCTCGTAGGAGGTGCAGGTGGAGTTGTACCGGTCGGTACAACCGCCGCTCGAGGAGTGGGTGACGCCCGCCGAACCCAGCTGCGAGGCGGCCTGGGACTGGGTGAGCTTGGTGACGGCCAGCGCGGGAGTGCTGACCGCGACCAGGGTGGTGATCGAGGCGAACAGGCCGAGCAGGAACACGACGATTCTCTTGTGCATGGGGGATCCACCAGTCTGTCGGGGTACGGGGGAGATGCCAGCTCACCCTGGCGTATCGCTTTAAATCCGGCAACTGCTGAAAGTCGCGTTTTTACCGATATTTAACGCTGCGTCCAGCGCGTGCCACCGCCGCCGGGCAGCGACGTGGACTCACCCGAGATACCCGGGATCAACCCCAACAACTCTGGGACGAGTACCACGGGCTCCAGCCACCGGCCTGCACGAAGAGGGTGTGCGCCTGCTGGATGTTGGTCGTGTAATAGAGCATGTCGTGCACGTAATTGGTGAAGTTGGTCGCGTGCACGGTGTTGTCCTGGAACACGCCCAGGTCGTACGTGCCGTTGGTGTTGTGGTTGATCGCGATCTCGTTGTTGCCGCTCTCGCAGGTGGCGATCTTCTTCGCGGTGACGGCGTTCGCCGAGCCGAAGACCGTGGTGATGTAGGCCTGGATCGTCGCCACCGAGGCCCGGTTCAGGTTCACGGTGCCCGGGTTGTTCAGATAGCTCTGGGTCGTCGGCCCCACGATGCCGTCGAAGCCGATCCGCTCCCGGCCCTGGAAGGCCAGCACGGCGTTCTTGGTGGCGGGCCCGAATTGCCCGTCCGCCACGAGGTTGGCGCCGAGCTGGTTGAGCCGTTGCTGCAACTGGGTGACGCAGGTGCCGGAATCGCCTTCCTGCAGGGTGGTGCTGCACAGCGTCGCCGGACTGGCCGACGCGCTTGCCGGGGGTAGCAGGACGAGGCCAAGTCCGGTCATGGCGAGCGCGACGACAGCGGCCAACCTGCGATGGAATGTCTGCATGGCGGCAACAGTGACCTATGGGCGCTTTACCGGCAACTTGAACTTTCCAGAACCACTCGCGCGGCGCATCACCCGGTGTCGACGATGGCAAGGCCGGCCAGGGTAGGCACGAACAATCGCGCGCCACTGACCGCCGGAGTGGCGAACCTGCTGGTTTCACCAACCGAAACCCGCTCCCGGACCTTGCCGGTGGCCGGGTCGAGCGCGCTCAGCACCCCGTCCCCGGGACTGAGCGAGTACACCCGGCCGCCGCCCAGCACCGGCGAACCGGTGATCGAATCGTCGGCGTGCCAGGCGACGCTGAGCTTGCCGGCATCGTCGATCCGGACCGCGCGCAGCCCGTCGGCGCACGGCACGTACACGGTGCCGCCGGCCACCGCGGTGCCGCCGAAGGACCGGCAGAGCTCGGCCTGGCTGACCTGGCCGCCGATGCCGCCGAGCCGCTCGGCCCGCAGCACGTAGCCGTCACCGTCCTTGCCGGCGATGAAGATCCACTTACCGCCCACCACTGCCGGTCCCTGCGAGCCGAGGTCCAGATCGGCGGCGTTGTGGGCGGCCCAGTTGCTGGGCGAGAACGAGTCCACCAGCCTCGTGCCGTCCAGTTCAAGCACCGAGTCGCTGTAGTCGTAGCTGCCGCCCACCGACTCGCCGTTACCGACCGCGACCAGCAGGTGCCCGTTGAGCACCGTCGCGCCCGGCGGCGTCCAGATGCCGGCCTCCCGGGTGGTCGGCACCGTGTAGGCGACCGGTTCGCCGTTGGCCACCGGCACCCCGACCATCCGTCCCTTGTACTGCCCGCAGTCGCCGGCCAGACCGCCAAACGGCACCCAGACCCGGCCGTTCAGCACGGTCAGCGCACCGCGCTGCTGCATCGCCTGGGCGTCGGCGCCCGGCAGGTCCACCGACCGGCGCCAGCGCTCCTTGCCGGTCGCCGGGTCGAGCGCGACCAGTTGGTGACTGACCCGCGCACCGATGGAGGCGACCAGGAAGACGGTCTTCGAGGCGGGGTCGTAGACCGGCGTGCCGGTGATGCCGAGCGGATCGATGTTGCCGCACGGCAGGTCGTCCCGGTCGGTGGGATCTCCGAGGGCGACCTTCCAGCGCTGCCGGCCGGCCTCGTCCAGGCCGTAAACGATGTTGCGCTCGGTGGCGACGATGACGGTGCCGTCCACCACGATCGGCGAGGCGTACACCTGGCCGTCCAGGGCGATCTTCGTCGCGGTCAGCCGGCCGGACGCCGCCGGCATGGTGCGGCTGACGCCGGTGCGCCCGGCATCGCCGTGATAGGCCGGCCAGTCCTGGCTCGGCGTGACCGGCTTCGTCGTGGACGGCGGACTGCTCGCAGCTTGGCTGGTGGCAGGTTCGCCTGACCCCTCGGTCGATGAGGCCGCCGGAGGCGCAGGGTCTGAACCTGATGTGCAAGCCGCCAACAGCCCGGCCAGCACCAGCATCGCCGCAGTTCTCATCCCACCCATCGCCCCAGGGTAGGGCGAGATGAAACCACCGGCTGCGGCGCCAGGCCTGGACCACGCCGACCGCGGCACACCGCTTGACGAGGGGCCTCAGCGCTTGGGATACCGCCTCATCACGACGTCGACGTCAGGCACCTTCCACCGCTCCATACGAGAATCCGGGTCGCGAGGTGGGACAATGACCTGACCCCGGAGTATGGCCTCGATAATGTCGAGATACTCGTTGAACTCGTAGACCAGGCTTTCCACATCGTCGCCGTGAGTATCCGATCGCCAGCCCTGGGACAGGGACAACCAGAGATGAAGTCCGTAGGACTGACCCAGTTCGACCCGATCGCCGGTCGCCGTTGCGACGGTATAGGTGATGACATCGCCGTCCTGCTGACGTCGGATATCCCAATGTCGTCCCAGCCGCTCGTCGACAAGCTCATCGAGCACTGCGGTCGGTCCGGCTGTCATCGCTATCTCCCCAGAACTTCCTGTAGTACCTCGATCGTGATAGTTGAAGGTGGCACTACGCTCGATGTGCAGATTCGGACCTGGTGGTCGCCGACGAATCTGCCGGTGGCACTCACGGCGTCTACTTCGCCGCCGACTCGAGGCGAAGGTAGTCAGGCGGCACTGACTCGGCCAGCCAAACCACCTCGTTACCCCGCAGGAAGCGCACCCCGTCGGCGTGGGCACGTCCCGCGTCGACACCCAGAATCACAGGATGCGCCGACTTCCGGCGGCCGACCTGCTCAGCCGTCTCGACATCTACGGACAGGTGCACGTACTGCCGCTGCATAGGCTGGAGTCCGGTGTGCTGGATAGTCCTCCACGCACGACCTGATGTGCCGTGATACAGCCGCTGAGGCGGCGCAGCGGCGACCCTTACCAGACGGCCAGGTACCGAATGACCATAAAGCGCTCGGATGCGGTCCCCCGCGATCTCGTGCCGCTCCTTCGTCGATGAGGAGATCATGTCCGTCAGGTCATCCCGATCCACCGAGGACCACTCGCCGCCCATCTCATGCAGTGCGGCGAGCAACGCGTCGATCGGCGCCCAACCCTCAGGGTCGAGCTCCAACTCGTACAGCCACGGCTCGTGACGCAGGGCGTGCGAGACCACCCGGCTCAGCTTTTCCCTAGGCCCTGCCATCACCGCCCGGGTTCCTCCGGCAACCACGACCACGACTGCGCTGCGACTTCGTAACAGCCGGCGCTGTCGATGTAGAGAATGAAGTGCCGGATCTCCCACCGGCCCCACGTCTCAGCCGGCTCAGCCGACAGCAGCTCACTCACCCACCCCGAGCCGGAGACTTCGGCCAAGGTGTCGTACGCACCTTCCACGTGCCAAGCCGTGCAGTGTCCCTCCGCCCGGAACCGATACGCCCGCGCCCGCTCGAACCGCAACCCGCCGCGATAGCGGACGCCATCGCGTTCGTACTCGAAACGCAGCAGCGCCTGGCCGCCGGGATGTTCGAACACCGGGTCCGTCGTAAACGACGTCGACGGTACCGGCAGCACCGCGAGAGAGAGCTTCTCACCCATCGTCACCGCAATTCATGACCCGCACTGGTCAACCCGTTCCGGCTAAGCTGTCCGCTCACCAGTCGTTCATATAGCGAATTACCCGTGCGGTCAATGACATTCCATGACTTGCGGGGAATTCCCGCTCGGGTCAGCGCCTGCGCGGAGCGGGTGTTGTGGATCAGGGTGTTGCCGTCCCGCACAACGACATTCACCGGAACATCCTTCGGCGACATCGCACCCGACTTCAGATCTCCGGCCACGTCATCGATGGTCCGCCCTTCGAACAAACCGCCCTTGCTGAACGACTCACTGTAGGTCTTCTGCGAGAACCGCGCAGAGCTGATGTCGGCGTCCCCGCCAGCGCTACTGGCGCCAAGAGACTTCGCCGCACTGCCCTCGGTCGCCTTGACCCCAGTCTTTTCAACCTGACCCTCAGCCGCTCGGGTGAGAGCGCCCTTCGCGAGCCGGGTTGCCCCGCCGGGGACCACGTTCGCAGCCGCGCCGATGCCGATCTTCTTCGCATAGCAGCCAGCGCCCTCACCCTTGCAGTCGGACTTGGCCTCGATGGCACCGCCGATCGCACCGGCACCGGCCGCGCACGCTGCAGCCGCAACGCCGGCGGTGACCACGCCGCAGCCGACCGCCGCGAGCCCTGCTCCGATGGCCACCTTGTTGTCCCAGACGAACTTTCCGGCGGCGCTCGCGGCATCACCGATAGCATCGCCCGCGTCGCTGAGAGCGTCCTTGGCATCGCCCAGCATGCCGCCGATGCTGAAGTGACCGTCCACCTCGACGAAGTTGGCGGGGTTGCCGCCTGCCAGGCTGTACCGGTTCGACGTCAGCGGGTCGGTGCCAAGGTCGAGGTCGGATAGCGCGTCGGAGTAGCGGTCCTCCTGAAGGAATCGGTTTGACGGGCCGAACCGGCGGGCTCCCATGTCGAGCGTCCCGGAGCCGGAGTCGTAGCGCTTCTCGGTGAAGCGCACCGGATTGATCGGGTCGCTCTTGCTCGGATCACCAGCTGACAGCGCTGCATCCGTGTCGCCGTAGGGCTTGTAGCCGTAGGCAGCTGCGGCCTTACCGGCGTCATCGATGAGCTGGCTGACGCTGCCCTGCGGGTCCTTGCCGTAGGAGTAGGACTTCGACGCCTGCCCGGTCTGGCTGTCGGTCATGCCGTTGGCGCTGCCGTAGGCGTCGTAGCTGTAGTCCTTGGTCCGCGAAACCGCACCACCGCTGCCCAGCTGCTCCTCCTTGGTGACCTTGTCGCTCACGCCGAGGTAGCTGAAGTTGGTGGTGGGGCCACCCGTGCTGCCGTGCTTCTCCTGCCGGGTCTGCCGGTCCAGGGCGTCGTATTCGTAGCTGGTGTCAGTGCCCCCTGCGTCCTTGTACCCGGTCAGCCGGTCCAGGCCGTCGTAGCTGTAGTTGGTCAACGCGCTGCTGCCGTTGCAGTCGGCATCGGTGCCCGATGCGCCGGTGACGCACTTCAGGTTGCCGTGCGTGTCGTAATGCGACTTGGTGGTCGTCGTGCCGACAGTCGAGGTGTCGAGCTGAATCCCCTGATAGGTATTGGTGGTGGTACCGGTGTCGGATTCGACGTCCTTCGTTACGTTCCCGGCCGGGTCGAGGGTGTAGTCGCTGCTGCCGCCGGCGCCGCTGTCCTGGTGGGTCAGCCGGTCGCGGGCGTCGTAGGTGTAACGAGCGGTACAGGTGGCGCTGGCGCAGGAAGCGCTCGCATTCGGGCTGTTGCGCTTGAAGGTGTCGGTTACCTGGTTGCCGTTGAGGTAGACACCGCTGTCGATGTAGCTGACGTCGTGCGACTCCAGCACGGTGCCGCTGCCGTTCTTGGTCGACATGGTCTTGAGCTGGCCGTTGTCGTAGTACGTCCAGTCCTGAACCTTCTTCGGCTGCCAGACCGGGCTGCCACCGGGGACGTACTTATCGGTGGTGCGCTGCAGTTCCCAGCCCTGCGGCAGGTAACTGGTGGTGATCCGGGTGTCGTCGGAGGTCGAGGCCTGGGTGTCCTTGCCCTGGTCGAGCTGCTGGGTCAGCCGGTTGGTGCCGTCGAAGGTGTAGTCGTTCTGCCGGCCGGCCTTGAGCTGGGTGCCGGCGTCGTCCTCCTCGCGGTCGTCGATGCGCTGGACGACGTTGTTGCCCAGGTCGAAGCTGCTCAGAGTGGCCTTCCAGCGCGTCTCGTCCGTCTTGCGCTGGCGGGTCTTGGTGGGACGGCCGAGGCCGTCCGGGCTGATCTGCACAGTGATGGTGCGTTGCCGGTTGGCGTTGGCACCGCTGGCATCGGTCATGGTCCGGGTGACGTTGTCGGCGTCGTAGGTGTAGGTGATCTTCTGGCCGCCGTTGTCCGAACGCTCCTGCAGCATGCCGTCGATGAAGTAGTGCCATTCCTGGCGCTCGTCGGGATTGAGTTCGGACGACCCCTTCTTCTCCGGGGTTCGGGAGGCCTGCCGTCCGGAGGCGTCGTACTCGAAGTGCAGCACCGGGTTGACGTGGTCGTCGCTGGTGCGCACCCAGCCCGACGGGTCGAAGTAGCTGCGGTCCTCACGTAGGTTCTGCGGGACGTTGGACAACACCGCCTGTGCGACGTCCTGGGTGGTCGTGGTGAGGTTTCCGACAGCGTCATAGGCCATGTGCTTGTAGTGCTGGTCGGACGCTCCGGTGCTCGGCAGGTCGGTGCGGGTCAACTGGTTGGCCGCGTCGTAGACGTAGCGGGTGACGAAGTTGGTGAAGGTGACCTTGTCGCTGGAGGCGTCGTAGGCCCGCGGGGTGATCACCCGGCTGCGGTTGCCGTTGGCGTCGTACTCGAGCAGGGTCGTCAGCACCCGCGGCGTGGTGCCAGCGATGAAAGGCTGCACCGTCTTGACCGGCAGATCGCGCTGGTCGTACGCGGTGGTCTCGACCTTGCCGCCCTGGTCGGTGCGCGAGACGACGTTGTCGTTCTCGTCGTAACCGGCGGCCTTCACCCGGCCGGCCGCGTCGGTCACGCTGACCGGCCGGTGCGCCGCGTCGTAACTGGTCTTGGTCAGGAACGGCACGGTGTCGTCGGTGCAGGAGATGGTCGTCCGGTTGGCCCGCGGCGCGACGGTGCGCACCGCGTCGCCGGCTAGGTCGTAGCAGGTGTGGGTGTACTGCACGCTCTTCTGCACACCGGCCGTGTCCACCTCGTAGGCGGCCTGCCGGACGGTGCGGTCCAGCAGGTCGTAGCTGATGTCTACGGCGTAGTCGTTGGCAATCGTGGTGCTCTGCACTCCGAGCGGCATAGTCCGGCGGGTCATCCGGCCGGCCGCGTCGTAGGCCATCGAGGTGCGCTCGCCAGCCGGGTCGGCCGAGGTGTCCATCGCGGTCCGCAGGGTCTCGCGGTCCATCGTGTCGAAGGCATGCTTGGTCTGGAAGGCGATACCGGGGCTGTACTGCTGGCCGTAGTGCTGGTCGATCTCAGTGATGGTGTTGTCGTTGGCGTCGAAGTCGACGCCGCTCCAGATCAGCTGGCCACGCTCGGTGTCGGTGGACTTCGGCGTGCTCTGCCGTCCCATCCGACCGAAGGCGTCGTAGTCGAAGTAGGTCCGGTAGTCCCGCGGCGAACCCCCGGTGAAGCTCACGTGCTTGGCGTCCTGGGTCCAGACCAGCTGGCCGTCGCTGTCGTACCCGAACTGGGTCTTGCGGGCCAGCGGATCGGTCACCGCCGCGGGGAATCCGTTGGCGTCGTAACCGGAGTAGGTGGTCTTGCCGCCTCGGGCGTCGGTCTCGTCGGCGACGGTGCCGTCGGCGTTGATAGTCATCGCCTTGCGGGCGCCGGTGGGGTCGGTGGTGGCGATCAGGTTGCCGCGCGCGTCGTAGTCGAAACTCCACTGGTAGTCGCCCACCGTGGCCGTGGCGGTGCCGCGCGGGCTGGTCTTGTACTTGAGCTGGCTGTAGTGCGGGATGGTCCGGCCGGCCTGCCACTTGCCGCTGACGTCGTTGGCGTCGGCGGCCACGTCCTCCATCGTCAGCGCGGTGGTGTGGTTGAGCTGGTCGATGGTGCCGGTCAGGTATCCGTTGGCGTTGTAGGTGTAATTGAGCGTCCGGCCGGTCGGCTCGGTGAGGGTGACCACTTTGTTGTCCGCGTTCCAGGTCAGGGTGGTGTCCTGTCCGAGCGCATTGCGCAAGGTGGTCGCCCTACCGAGCACGTCCCAGGTGTAGGTCTGGGTGCGCGACAAGGGTGCGGCTGCGGTGGTGGTGCGCGCGGTCAGGTCGTAGGTGTAGGTGGTGACGGCACCGGACCGGTCGGTGACGGTGTTGACCCGCCCGCGCAACTGGGAACTGCCCGGGCCGTAGTAGCTGAACCGGGTCTCCGCTCCGCGCGGATCGCGGATGCTGTAGACCAACGCCGACTGGTTCGGAGTCTTCGGATCGGGGTCGACGCGCAGGGTGGGGTCGCTGATCGCCGGCGCGTCACCGTTGGAGGTGGTGTACGTGAACACGACCCGGCGGTCGGGCAGGGCCGACCCGTCGGCCTTGGTGCCACCGCGCTGGGTGATCACCCGCAGGTTTCCGTCGTCGTAGTAGTCGAAGTCCCAGGCACTGCCGTTGTGGTCGGTCAGCCGCTGCAGCTCACCGCGTACCTGCGCCTTCTTCACCTCGTCCTTGCTCCAGTAGTCCAGCTGGTAGCTGCGACCGCCGGCATCGGTGACCGCCGTGATGCGCTTCTTGACCGGGCCGCCGTCCTCGCCGGGTGGGATTCGTTCCAGGGTGTAGCTGACCTGGTTGCCGTTGGCGTCCTCGACCGAGGTCGGGTAGCCCTCGTCGTCGTAGTAGAAGGTCACCCGGTCGGGCCGGCTGAACGCCCAGGTGCGCGCCGGATCGGACAAGCCGGTCGGCCGCAGGTAGAGGTGGACGCCTGGCGGCGCCTCGTAGCGCCAGGTGCCGTCGCCGTTGGCCGCGCCGTCGAACCGGTGGGTGGTGCCGTCACCGTCGGTGAACACCACGTAGCGCTTGGCGTTTCCGCCGAGGGTGTCGGCCTTGTTCGGGTGGATGTCGATGGGCAGGCCGAGCCGGCTCAACGAGCTGATCGACAGGCTGACACCCGGGCCGACCGGCGACGGTCCGCTCTTCTCCAGGCTGTTGTAGGTCAGATCGACGACGGTGGACAGCCCACGGCCGGGTGAGTCGCTGGGCGTCCAGCGCCACAGGTTGTTGCCGTTGGCGATGTCGACCAGGTTCTGCACGCCGGCGCCGAGATCGGTGCCCCGGTACTCGTGCCAGCGCTCCAGGCCGAGGGTGTCCTCCAGCGACTTGGCGACCTGCACGTCGTTGGTGACCGGCTTGTTGCCCTTGGCCGAATAGGTCGTGCCGGTCGAGGGATCCTTGAGATCGACCTTGAGGGTGTAGGCGGCCTGCTGCGCTCCGTCCGGCAGCGTCGGTGGCGGCACGTTGAGGCTGACCGTGGTGGTCGCGCCTGGTGCGAGCAGGACCCCGAGGCTGGTCGAGGCACCGGCGGTGGTGACCGGGGTGGCCTCGTGGCTGATCCAGCTGGAGTCCACCGTGGTGGTGCTCGGCCAGCTGACCGCGCTGTCGTTGGTGATGCTCACCTGCACCGGCTGGGTCACCGCCGGGTCGGCCGGGATGAGCTTCGGCACTTCGGTGGTGCCGGTGGTCGCGAGGTACTGGGTTCCCTTGGCGTTGGCCACGGTCACGGGTATGGCGACGGACGTGGTCACCTGGCCGCTGGTGTCGGTGGCCTGGGTGGTCAGCACGTGCACGCCGTCGGGCACGGTGGCCGCCGGATCGGCGGTGTTCCAGGACGCCTGGTAGGGAGCGGTGGTGTCGGTGGCGTACCGGATGCCGTCGGCGAGGAAGTCCACCGCGGTGACGCCGCGGTCGTCGGCGGCGCTGGCCCCGACCGGCACGGCGCCGGTCACCTCGGCAGCAGGGGCAACGCCGGCAGCCCGGTGTGCCGAGATCCGCGCCGCTGCCAGCGCACCGGCGTACACGGCAGGCTCGTCCAGCCGCACCGCGGACGGCTGCATGCCCCGGCCGAGGTTCAGCGGATGGGCGGCGCCGTTCCAGGCGCTGAATGTCACGCCGGTGTACAAGCGGTCGGGCTGGCCGTCCACGTACCACTGCAGGGTCTGGGCCACCTTGTCGTAGACGATCGCATAATGGCGGAAGGCAGCCCGGACGTCGAACACGCTGCTGGCGAACGACCGCCCGTCGCGGTAGTAGCTCAGGGGATCGTTGACCCGGCCCATCAGCCGCCAGCCGACGCTCCAGCCGTCACCGGTGACGGAATCGTCCCCGGTTGCCAGAAAGCCGGCCTGGTCCGTCTGGGCATTGATGGCCTTGCCCCAGAATTCCAGGGTGAACGAGTTCGTCAAGGCCCACTGCGACGTTGCCGGCACGGACGCATAGGAGCCACTACCCTGCTCGCCGGCCTGCAAGGCCGCATCAGGGTCAGAGCCCAACGCGCCACGGGCGCCAAGCACCGGCGACCCGACCACGGAGCCGGCCCGGCCAGCTCCCGAAGCATCAGCCACGGCGAGACCCGACGCCTCACCCAATCGCCACCAGCCGATCGGGCTGTCGGCGTTCACCGCGTCGCGGTAGCCGGTCACGCTGCTGCCGGCTGCCGGAGCCGGCGAGGTGACAGCGGTGCTCGGCACCGCCGAGTTGTCGACCGTGACGGTGGCGGCGCTGGACGTGGTGGTGTTGCCGGCGTCGTCGGTGGCCCGAGCGGTCACGGTGTGCGAGCCGGCAGCGGCACCGGAGCTGTTCCAGTTCACCGTGTACGGAGCGGTGGAATCGCTGGCCACCACGGTGCCGTCGACCAAGAAGTCCACCTGGTCCACCCGGCGGTCATCGGTGGCGGCAGCCGTCAGCGCCACGGCTGAACCGCCGACGGTGGCACCGTTCAACGGGGCCGACACCGCAACCGTGGGGGCGATCGGCTTGCTGCCGTCGGCATAGCTGACCACCAGCTTCGGGCGCAGGCTCGGTGCCACCGAGAAGTCGTCGGACTGGTAGGTGAGCAGCGAGCCGGTGCCTGGCGTCTCCTGGTCCTGCCGCAGCACCAGGCCGTGGTTGGGAACGGCGCCGGTCACCCACTTGGCCGCGAGCGCCGTGATGTCGAAGTTGTCGAACGCCGGGGCCTCGCCGCCGGCGTGGCTGACAGTGGCGGCAGCGGTGCCGTCGTAGTCACCGCCGTTCGCCGCCCACGGCACGCCGCCGTAGGCCTCGTACCAGGTTGCGCTGTCCCGGCTGCAGGTGCTGTGCGCGGTGCCCTCGCTCCACTCCGCGGTGGCCGGGTAGGCCCGCACGGTCTGGGCGGTGGAGATCGTGTACGCGTGCCAGGCCGAGACCACCGCGCTGGTAATGCTGGCGCCGGCGGGAATGTCGCGCAGGTCGAAACGCAGCAGCGCCCGGTTGGTGGCATCGCTCTGCGGCCCCACCCAGAGCAGGCTCTCCGCGCCGTAGCCGGCGCAGTTCACGATGCTCGGGAAGTAGGCGACAGTGGTGGCATCACCCGCCTCGGCGGCGGGTTGCAGGATCTTGCTGGCCTGCCCCACCGCCGGCAGCGTGACGGTCCGCCCGCTGCTGACCACCGAACCGGTCACCACCTTGTAGGTGAAGCTCTGCCCCGCTGCCGCGGTGGTGTCGCGGTAGCTGGTGACGGCTCGGTCGGTGACCGTGGTCAGCAGGGTGCTGGTGTTCGGGGTGAAGGAGGCCACCGTCGAGCGGTGCACCTGGTAGCCGGTGAAGGGCGCGGTCGCATCGCTCGGGTACGGCGTCCAGCGCAGGTCGGCGCCGTTGCTGTGCAGGGTGTCCGGCGGGAGAAGGTTGACCCCGTCACCCGGGTAGGTCACCACCAGTCGGGGCGCCAGGGCCGGATCGCTGTTGCGGCGACCGTAGAACACCGGTCCGCTGGCGTTGAGCGGTTCGGTGGCCCGCTTGAGCAACACGCCGAAGTTGGGCGACGCCGCGGCCTGCCAGCTGCGCAGGGTGCTGGTGATCGGCCAGCTGACCCAACTGGGAGAGGTGCCCACCGTGCTGGGAGTGACCGTGGCGCTGGCGAAGGGGGTGCTGGTGTAGCCGAGCGCGCCACTGGTGCTGGTGGTGGACCATGACTTGGTCATCAGGTGCGCGTCGATCTGGTGCGAGGTGCCGTTGCAGAAGCCGGTGCCCGCGGTCAGGCACAGCGGCTGCCAGTACGCCTCGAGGCTTGCGCTGGTGACGTCGGCGCCTGCGGGAATGCCGCCGAGGTCGAATTGCAGCGCACCGCGCCAGGCATTGGCGTTGTCGGTGCCGACGTAGATCTTGTCGCTGACGTAAGGGGAACAGGTCGAGCAGGTTGCCGCGAAGGAGGTGTCCTCGACCGGCGGGTTGATGGTGATGGTCGGGTCCAGTCGCACCGGGAACCGGCGCTGCGGAGCTTTGAGCCAGGTCCGGTCGAGGTCGAGGGTCAGCGCGAAACCGCGGCCGACCTTCTTCACGTCCAGCGTGGCGTTGCGGCCGGTGCCGGCCGACGGCTGGCCGGCCTCGCCGGCGTCGGTCGCCACCGGCGCGTCCAGCACGAAGACCGGCGCCAACCCGACGCCGCTGTAGAAGGCCCACGAGCCGTCCGGACGGCGCTCGGCCCGGAAGGCCGCGTTCCCGCTGGCGCTGAGCAGGAAGTGGTAGGTGCTCGGCGAGGATGCGTCCGGCAGCACCAGGGTTTCCTTGACGCCGTCGGCGACCACGTCGTAGCGCAGGTCGACATTGCCGAGCGCGTGCGGGTACACCACGTTGCTGGCCGCCGCCTTGGCCGCCGGACGGCCGGCACCCTCCAGGCTCAGGCCGAAGTCCCGGCCGGCCGCGCTCACCTGCAGGTACTCGCCGTCCAGGTCACCCTTGAACTGGGCGCGGAAGCTGTTCGCCTTGTTGCGATAGGCATATCCGGCGTCCTCGGCAGCGACCAGTTCGTTGTCGATCCGCTTCCAGCCGCCCGCGGTCCAGTAGTGCAGCGCCCCGGCGGACAGGATGGTCTGCAACGTCCCGTCGCTCTGGCGGATCGTCATCGAGGTCCGGCTGCGGTGGTTCACCAACTCCCCCGGCCGGGCGTCGCTGGTGACCGGAGCTGCCGTCGCCCTGGGCGTCAGCCGCGGCGTCACCGCCGAGACCACCCCGGTTAACAGGGCGGCGCTGGTCAGCAGGCAGAGGATGCGGGCAGGCCGGAACGACGTACGTGCCATGGGAGTCTCCGGGAGGCGGAGGGCGTCCGGTCGTGGTTGACCGGGCCTCTGGGGCGAGGAACTCCGCACCTACGAAGTAGCCGGGTCCGAAAGGTGGCGAAAGGCTATAGGGTCCGAATTACCCCATACTAGGCTTCATTATGAGAAAGTTATGAATCCGATATATAGTACCTATGTACCGGGGTCAGCGCAGCGAGCCGATGAAGTCGGCGGCCCGGAGCAGAGCGCCCGGGCGCGGCCCCGGATCCTCCCGGCGCTCGGCCACCACGTGGTAGGCCTGCAGCCGGTTGGTGGCGAAGGCGTGCTGGCCGCCGCGCAGGAACATCCGGAACGCCCGGTAGACGTCCTCGCCCCAGCGCTCGGCGACGAAGTCGTGGTTGGCCTCGAACCGGTCCGCCCAGTGTCGGATGGTGAGCTCGTAGTCGTGCGTCTCCCGCTCGACCTCGACGATCTCGAAACCGTGGAACAGCAACTCGCGCACCATGTCCTGCAGGGACAGGAAGGAGTGATGGCCGGGCCAGGTGAATTGCCGGGTAAAGGGACTGACGGCGAATTTCTGTTTCGTCGCCGACGCATCCAGGTAAAGCCGGCCGCCGGGCTTGAGTGCTGACCAGACCCGTTCGCAGAATGTGCGGTAGTTGGGAATGTGCTCGATGACGCCGTAGATCACGGCATGGTCATAGGGTTCCGTCGGGCGGTGCTCGAGAATGTCCTGCACCTCGACCTTGCCGGGAATTCCGTGCTCGTCGATCAACCGGCGGATATAGGCGGCCGACTCCTCGACCAGCGTCAGCGAGGTGACCTCGACGCCGCGGTGGCCGCAGTATTCGGTGGTACCGCCCCAGCCGCCGCCGATGTCGAGCAGCCGCATGCCGGGTTCGAGGCGCAATGCATCGAACATCGACTCCAGCTTGTGTTCGGCCGCCTCCTCGAGGGTCTCGTCGTCGTGCTGGAACAGCACGTGGGAGTAGTAGCGGTAGCGCCGGTCGACGAAGCTCAGGTAGAAGTCGTCGCCGAGGGTGTAGTGCTTGGCGATCGCGGCGGCGTTCACCTTGGTCGGCTGTCGCAGCATCAGCCGGTAGGCGAAGGCCGCCGCGTCCCGCACGGTGATGCCCTTGCGCAGCGCGGATCGCGCCTCCAGCAACGCGACGAGGTCGCCGTCCAGATCGATCTCGCCGTTGACATAGGCCTGGCCGAGGGCGAACTCGTTCAGCGGCAGCGACTGGGACTCCCTGGTGCGGAACCGGATATTCCACACCGGATCACCGGCGCCGACCCGCTGCCGGGTGCCGTCATGGAACTCGATTGTTCCGGCGCTGTGCAGCCGGGTCAGCACACCGATCAGACGGTGGACGTTGTCGGTTTCGGAAAGGTCGGTCGTCGAAGCCGGACCGGTCCGCCGCTCGGTAAGCGTCATTCCACGCACACCACCCTTTTGTGGGACGAGAAATGGTTCTTGAAAGCCCGAGATTAGGGGTGGCAAGGCGTTCGGAACAAGAGTCGATTTCCTGGTCTGCCAGGCCGTCGGCGGTGTTGACCCGGGTACCGCGGCGTCATTATCGTTGCCTTTCATCCACCCGGCGATAAGCCGACCGAGGCATCATGCGCACATCAGGTTCTACAGCAGCGCGCCACCCGGGCAGCGCGGCCAGCGCCGCGCACCGGCTGTCGATCCTGGACCGGTCCTTACGGATTCTCGGCGGCTGCCTCAACCTCGCCGTCCTCGCACTGGCCGCGGTCCGGCTGGGCACCTCGCTCGGGCCCGCCTGGCATCCGGCACTGCTCCCCGGCGCGGTGCTCGCCTTCGCGGCGGCGACCTTCGCGGCCGACCTGACCTCCGGCCTGTTGCACTGGGGCTTCGACACCTGGTTCTCCACCACGTCCGGCCCGTTCAACCGGATGGTGTCGATCGTGCGTGAACACCACGTCAAGCCGGACGAGATCTTCACCTTCCGGTTCGCCACCGACTCCGGGATGCTGTCCTGGTTCGCCGGCTCCGGCGCCTTCGTGCTGCTGGTGCTGTCGTCGACCTTTGCCGCCGGCCATCCGGTGCCGGTGGTGTGCCTGTGCCTGGCCGCCGTCGTCTACAGCCTCGACGTGTCGCTGATGTTCGAGTACCACAAGTGGGGGCACCGGCAGCGGCGCGGGCCGGTCCCCCGGTTACTGCAGCGCTGCGGGCTGCTGCTCTCACCCGACCATCACCTGCGCCACCACCGCGGCGCGCACGACAGCCACTACTGCCTGATCAACGGCCTGGCCGACCGGACGCTGGGCGCGTGGGGATTCTTCCGCGGCCTGGAGCGGCTCATCACCGCGGTGACCGGGGTGCCGGCGCGCGCCGAGGACCACGCGGTGCTGGCCCGGCTGGTGCGGTAGGAGCCTGTCAGGCCAGCAGGTCGTGCAGCACGACGGACTGCTCGCGGCCCGGGCCCACGCCGATCACCGAGATCCGGGCGCCGGACATCTCCTCCAGCGCCCGGACGTAGGCCTGGCAGTTGGCCGGCAGGTCGGCCAGCGTCCGGGCGTGCGAGATGTCGTCGTCCCAGCCGGGAAAGGTCTCATACACCGGCACGGCGCGGCTGAACTCGGCCTGGGTCATCGGCATGTCGGCGTGCCGGACGCCGTCGATCTCGTACGCGACGCATACCGGCACCTCGGGCATGCCGGTGAGGATGTCCAGCTTGGTCAACACGAAGTCGGTGACACCGTTGATCCGGGCGGCGTAGCGGGCCACCGGGGCGTCGTACCAGCCGGTCCGGCGCGGCCGTCCGGTGGTGGTGCCGAACTCGGCGCCGGCGTTGCGCAGCTCGTCGCCCTTGTCGTGCAGCAGCTCGGTGGGGAACGGGCCCTCACCGACCCGGGTGGCGTAGGCCTTCACCACCGCGATCACCCGTTCGATCCGGGTCGGCGGGATGCCGCTGCCGGTGCAGGCACCGCCCGCGGTCGCGCTGGAGGAGGTGACGAACGGGTAGTTGCCGTGGTCGACGTCGAGCATGGTGGCCTGGCCGGCCTCCAACAGCACGGTCTTGCCGTCGTCCAGGGCCTCGTGCAGCAGCAGCGCGGTGTCGTCCACCATCGGCCGCAGCCGGTCGGCGTAGGAGAGCAGGAAGTCGATCACCGCCTCGGATTCCAGCGCCCGGCGGTTGTAGATCTTGGCCAGCACCTGGTTCTTCAGGTTCAGCGCGCTGGTGACCTTGTCCCGCAGGATCTGCTCGTCGAACAGGTCCTGCACCCGGATACCGATCCGGTTCATCTTGTCCGCATAGGTCGGGCCGATACCGCGGCCGGTGGTGCCGATCTTGCGGCTGCCGGCGAACCGTTCGGTGACCTTGTCGATCGTGGTGTTGTACGGCGGGATGACGTGCGCGTTCGAACTCACCACCAGCTTGTCGGTGGAGCGACCGCGAGCCTGCAGCGCCTCGATCTCTTCGAACAGCACCTCGAGGTCGATCACCACCCCGTTGCCGATCACCGGCACGCAGTTCTCGCTCAGGATCCCGGAGGGCAACAGGTGCAGGGCGAACTTCTCGCCGTTGATCACGATGGTGTGCCCGGCGTTGTTGCCACCGTTGAACTTCACGACGTAGTCGACCCGGCTGCCCAGCAGGTCAGTGGCCTTGCCCTTGCCTTCGTCGCCCCACTGAGCGCCGATCAGAACGATCGCGGGCATGTACCGGACTCCTGACTTTGGCCGAAATGGGCTGCTCTGCGGCGGGGCACGGTCTCTTGGCCGGACTTCTCGTGCAATCTAGCTGCCGCAGCTGCCGACACCACGCCAGCGGGAAGGGTACCCATCGTGCACCTGGTCCAGCTCACCGTCGGTCGGCAGTCTCCGGTCGAGGGTCTGGAGAACCTGTCGGACCGGTACGCGGCCACCGACGCCGAGGGGGTGGACGCCGCGTTGGCCGCACTCGAGGTGCGGGCCGAGGGACTGGCGGCCGGTTCGGTCCGGCTGGTGCTGGACGCCGACCTCGCCGGGCTGAACCTGGCCCTGCACCGGCTGTTGCGCCGCGGGCTGCTGGAGACGCTGGAGACCGCGGTGCTGACCCACCGCCCGGTGCCCTACCTGGCAAGGCTCGGGCTGCCTGCCGACCTGGCCGGGCAACTGCGGGTGGCGACGCTGTCACCGGCCCGGCTGGTCGGGGTGATCAAGGACGATTCCGGCGGGGTCTGCGTGGACTCGGCCAGCCTGTCGCCGTGGACCGAACCGCCGGACGGCTCGCCCGGCGCCCGGTGGTGGCTGCGCGCGGTGGTCGACGACCAGCGGCTGGCCGACGGCGCCGCGCGCGGGTTGCGGGTGCGCCGGCTCGGTCCGTCCGAACTGGAGGCCACCGTGCAGCTGGGCCGGCTGCGCCGGCGTAGCTTTCGGGGCCGGTCGCTGCAGCTGGCCTGCGACCCGGCGCTGATCGTCGCCGACGGGACGCCTCGGGAGCGCCCGCGCAGCAAGCGCACCTTCTGGTCCGAACCGGAGCTGTGGTGGCTGGCGCTACCCCGCCGCTGACCGGGCCGGTGTTCCTCGACGGTTGTCCACAGCTGGGCTTCGGTGCTGTCGGTCCGGGGCAATAGAGTCGCGAGCATGAGTGAGGATCCCCGGCTGGTGCCGTCGGCGTCCGGGCCGCCGCAGTTCCAGCCGTCGCTGAGCCGGCAGACCCGGGCCACCGGCGCCCCGATCGCCGTCCTGGTCGTGCTGGCGGCGCTGGCGGCCGGCCTGCTGCTGGCCGTCGGTGCCGAGCACCCGGTCGGGTTGATCGTGGCGGTGCCGCTGACCGCGCTGTCGATGGCCGTGGTGCTGTCCTGCTACTTCTGGCTGGACCGGTGGGAGCCCGAACCGAGCCGGCTGCTGCTGCTGGCCTTTCTGTGGGGCGCCAGCGTGGCAGTGGTGGTCAGTCTGGTGCTGGAACTGGCCGGCAGTGCGGTGCTCGGCAGCGGCGCGGTGCTGGTGCTGGTGGGTCCGGCCGTCGAGGAGGCGGCCAAGGGCGCGTTCCTGCTGGTGATGCTCACCGGGGCCCGCCGCCGCGAGTTCGACGGGGTGGTCGACGGGCTGGTCTATGCCGGCTTCGCGGCGGTCGGTTTCGCCTTCGTCGAGGACATCGGCTACGTCGCGGAGAGCTTCAACCAGGGCACCGACACCGGGGTGGCCACCGTGGTGCTGCGGCTGGTGCTGGCCCCGTTCGCGCATCCGCTGTTCACCTCGATGACCGGCCTGGGCGTGGGGCTGGCGGTCAGCCGGCCACAGTCCCCGGCCCGCTGGCGCTACCCGCTGGTCGGCTACCTGGCCGCGGTCGCGCTGCACGCGCTGTGGAACGGCTCGCTGACCTTCGGCTTCGGCGGCTACCTGCTGGTCTACGTGGTGATCATGGTGCCGGCCTTCCTGGCGGCGATCCTGATCGCCCGCTACCACCGGCGTCGCGAGCGCGACGTGGTCCGCCGGCAACTGCCGGAGCTGGTGTACTTCCGGCTGGTCACGCCCGCCGAGGCCGGCTGGCTGGACAGCATCGCCGCCCGGCGCGCGTGGTTGCGCGCCGTGACGGCCCGCTCCGGCAAGCCCGCGGCCCGGGCCCTGCGCACCTTCCAGGCGGCCGCCACCGAGCTCGCCTTCCTGCGCGACCGGGTGCAACGCGGGGTCGGTCCGGCCGATGCCTACGTCCTGCAGGCCGAGCTGGTGCAGGCGCTGCACGCCAGCCGGGCCCGGGCCACCCAGCCGCTGGCCGAGCACGCCGGGTCGGCTCCCCCGCTCGGCCCGTCCCGGCCGGCGTCGCTGTCCGGCTGATGAGCCGGCGGATGTTCGTGGCGGTGCTGCCGCCGCCCGAGGTGGTCGCCGACCTCGCCGACTACGTCGAGCCGCGCGCCGAGCACGACAGCCCGTTGCGCTGGTCGCCGCAGCAGAACTGGCACCTGACGTTGGCGTTCATGGCCGAGGTGGCCGAGCAGGACCTGGACGAGCTCGTCGATGGGCTGGGCGAGCTGGCCGGGCGCCAGGACAGTTTCGAGCTGCGCCTGCAGGGCTCCGGCGCCTTTCCCAATCCGGCGCAGGGCAAGCTGCTCTGGACCGGGGTGGCCGGCGACACCGACCGGTTGGCTCGGCTGTCGGCCGGCAGCCGGACGGCAGCGGTCCGCGCCGGGGTGGCGGTCGACGGCGGGAGGTTCCGGCCGCACCTGACCCTCGCCCGGTCCAACCGGCCGGTGGAGATGACCCGATGGCTGCGGATCTTCGACCTGTACGCGGGACCAAGCTGGCAGGTCAGCGAGCTCGCGCTGGTGCAGTCGCAGCTGGCGCCCGGCGGCTCGCGCTACCAGGTGGCCGAGGTGTTCCCGTTCGGCGCCGGAACGCCGGACCCGGCAGGCTAACGTGGCGGCGTGACCACCGCATCGCAGACGCCCGCCCCATGAGCCGGTTGGACGAGATCGCCGAGCGGGACGGCTGGCGGTGCTGGCTGTGCGACGAGCCGGTCGATCCGGCGATGTCGGTCAACGACGCGCGGGGTCCCAGCGTGGACAGCCTGGGCGCTGCCAAGGGGCGCGGCAAGTCCGGCGGCAGCGAGCGGCTGGCCCACCGCGGCTGCAACACCAAGAAGGGCGCGGTCAAGCCGGTCATCCCGTGGCCGCCCGAGCTGTTCGTCTCCGATCCGGCGCCCCTGATCGGGGTGGCCGAGCGATTGGAACGCAAAGGTGGCCGCGAGGTGGTGGCGCGCTGTCCCACCCGCTCCGATGCCGATCAGACCACCGAGTGGCTAATCGACCGGTTCTCCCGGCTGGCACCGGCGTTGCCGGTCACCGCCACCGTCGAGCCCGGCGGAGGACAGTTCTTGGTCGCGCTGGCCGTCGCACGTTCCTGATCACCGGCCGCTCGTCGTAGCGGTGACCCGGGGCCGGGCTGGGCGAGACGTCGCGCTCGGCGGCCGCCCGAGTCTGGAACGAAACCGCTCCAGCTCTGCCGGTCATGCGCGCCGGAGACGAACTGTGCGACCAGCCAGCCTCGTAGCACCACCAGCCGGGCCTGAGCGCCTGCGCCAGCTCGACCAGCCGCGGGTAGCCGACCAGCCTTGCGGTGCGCAAGGACCGGACCTAATGACGATTCGGCGACTGCGGCGGCTTGTAGGCTCGCGCCGTGACCAGCTCCGTTCCGCCCGCAGCCAGCGCTGGCCCGCTCATCGAGGCGGTCGGGCTGACCAAGCGGTTCGGTGACTTCGACGCCGTCGCCGGGGTGGACTTCTCGGTGGCGCGCGGCGAATCGTTCGGCTTCCTCGGCCCGAACGGCGCCGGCAAGTCCTCCACCATGCGGATGGTCGGCGCGGTCTCGCCGGCCACCGGCGGCCGGCTGCGGGTGCTGGGGATGGACCCCGCGGTCGAAGGGCCGGTGATCCGGTCCCGGCTCGGGGTGGTGCCGCAGCAGGACAACCTCGACCTGGAACTGACCGTCTGGGAGAACCTCTATATCTACGGCCGGTACTTCGGCATTCCCAAGCGGGCGCTGCGTCCCAAGATCGAGGAGCTGCTGGACTTCGCCCAGCTGTCGGACCGGGCCCGGGACAAGGTCGAGCCGCTGTCCGGCGGCATGAAGCGCCGGTTGACCATCGCCCGCTCGCTGATCAACGACCCTGAGATCCTGCTGCTGGACGAACCGACCACCGGCCTCGACCCGCAGGCCCGGCACATCCTGTGGGACCGGCTGTACCGACTCAAGCACCAGGGCGTGACGCTGGTGCTGACCACCCACTACATGGACGAGGCCGAGCAGCTGTGCGACCGGCTGGTGGTGATGGACCACGGCCGGATCGTGGCGGAGGGCTCGCCGGCCCGGCTGATCACCGAACACGTCAGCCGCGAGGTGGCCGAACTGCGCTTCGGCATCGACGAGAACGAGGCCCGGGCCGGTGAGGTGGCCGACCTGGCCGAGCGGGTCGAGGTGCTGGCCGACCGGCTGCTGCTCTACGTCTCCGACGGCGAGGAGGTGCTGCGCCGGGTGCACGAGCGCGGCCTGCAGCCGGTGTCGAGCCTGGTACGCCGGGCCAGCCTGGAAGACGTGTTCCTGCGGCTGACGGGACGAAGCCTTGTCGACTGACACCGCCGCGGTCAGCTCGCCGGTGGCCGGCCGGCACACCCCCACCCGGCACCTGGTACGCCCGCACGGCGGCGGGATGGCCGCCCTGTGGACCTACATGTTCGTGACCACCCGGCCGTACTTCAAGATCGCGGCGCTGTCCCAGATCGGCGCCCCGCTGCTCTACCTGCTCTCGCTGGGCATCGGGCTGGGCAGCCTCGTCAACGGCCGGTCCGGTGGGCAGAGCCTGGGCACCTCCTACCTCAGCTTCCTGGCTCCGGCGCTGATCGTCGCCACCGCGCTGCAGGTGGCAGTGGGCCAGGCGATGTACCCGATCCTGTTCGGCGGCTTCAAGTTCCAGCGGATCTACTACGGGATGAACGCCACCCCGCTGCGGCCGCAACAGATCGCCGACGGCGTGCTCGCCTGGATCGCGGCCCGGTCGGCCGTCTCGGCCGCCCTGTACCTGGCGGTGGTGGCCTGCTTCGGTGGCGCGCGCAGCGCCGGCGTGCTGCTGTGCGTCCCGATCGCGGCCCTCGGTGCGATGGCGCTGGCGGCACCGGTCGCCGTCTACTCGGCCACCGTCGAGACCGAGCGGGGCGGCTTCGCCGCGATCTTGAGGTTCCTGGTGATGCCGATGTTCCTGTTCTCCGGCACCTTCTTTCCGGTGAGCGCGCTGCCCGGCTGGGGGCAGGCACTGGCCTGGCTGTCACCGCTCTGGCACGCCACCGAGCTGGCCCGGTGGGCGTCGCTGGGCCCGTTGCACCTGCGCTCCGGCATCGGGCAGGTGAGCGGCGCGGCGCTGCTCGGGCACCTGGCCTTCCTGACGGTGCTGACGGTCGGCGGGGTGCTGCTGACCCGGTGGCGGTTCGACGTCAGGTTGAGCCGGTGACCAGGCTGGAGTTGGCCGGCTCACCGACAGCGGCGGGGGAGTACCCGGCCCGGCGCGGGCTGCTGCTGCGCATCCTGCCGCCCAGTGTGTACGCCGGCCGCGCCACCGTGATGATGGAGCGCTCGGCCAGGGTCTACCGCCGGGCGTGGCTGATCATCGTCTCCGGTTTCTTCGAGCCGCTGTTCTACCTGCTGTCGTTCGGAACCGGCCTCGGCACCCTGGTCGGCGGGGTGACCGGCGCGCACGGCCAGTCGCTGACCTACGCCCAGTACATCGCCCCGGCGCTGCTGGCCTCGTCGGCGATGAACGGGGCGCTGAACGACTCGATGATGAACGTGTTCTTCAAGCTCAAGTACGCCAAGCTCTACGACGGGATGCTGGCCACCTCGCTGGCCCCGATGGACATCGCGCTCGGTGAGATGGGCTGGGCGCTGACCCGGGGCGGCCTGTACTCGGTCGCGTTCGTGGTGGTGATGCTGGCGATGGGCCTGCTGCTGTCGCCGTGGGCGCTGCTGCTGGTGCCGGCGGCGCTGCTGATCGGCTTCGGCTTCGCCGCGATCGGCATGGCAGTGACCACCTTCGTGCGCAACTGGCAGGACATCGAGCTGGTCACCCTGCTCATCCTGCCGATGTTCCTGTTCTCCGGAACCTTCTACAGCCTGTCGACCTACCCGGTCTGGTTGCGGCTGCTGGTGCAGTGCCTGCCGCTGCACCACGGGATCGCCGTGATGCGGGCGCTCAGCTACGGCGACATCACCGCCGCGCTGGCCGGCCACCTGCTGTATTTCGCGGTGCTGGCAGCGGTCGGGCTGTGGGTGACCACCCGCCGGCTTGCCACCCTGCTGATGAGCTGATCCCTGCCACGCCGCCGCCAAGGCCACTACCGGAGCAGGAGCAACACCAGGAGGCAGGTCGCCAGCGAGCCGGCGATGATCCCGAAGAAGGCCCGGCCCTTGCCGTGCAGGCCCGGCTTCCGCTTGATCTCCCGCAGGGCCAGGATGCCGGCGCCGATCGCTAGCGGCCCGAAGACCAGCAGCAGCGAGAAGAGCCCGAGGTAGCCGGCCGCGATCGCCCAGCGCGAACGGCCGACCGGGAGCAGCCAGCGCACCGCGGGATCGTCCCCCAGTTTCTGCGGACGGAAGTAGCGCTCGAACGGGGCCAGCGTGTGCACCGGCGCCGCCGCGGGCATTCCCGGCCGCCAGTACAGGTCGTTCGGGTTGACCCGGCCCTGGGCGACCAGGTTCACCAGGTACGGCTCCGGGTACTCGCCCATCGGCTTGCCGTCGGACACCACCTGCCACATAGCTGCCGTCACCGGGCCGCCCTCTCGTCGATTCCGGGGAGTCCGATCGGCACCGAAGGACCGAATCTGACCGGAATCCGCCTGGCAGCTGAACGATGAGCGCCCACCCTGCGGGGGGGCGGGCAGCTACGCCAGCGCGGCAGCCGCGGCCGGGTCGCAGTCGGTGAGGAACTGCGAGCAGCGGGCCGCCTCGTCGGTCTCGGAGATGGCCTCGGCGGCGACGGCCAGGGCATGCAGCGCCCGCAGAAAGCCCTGGTTGGGTTCGTGCGACCACGGCACCGGACCGGTTCCGCGCCAGCCGGCACGGCGCAGCGCGTCCAGGCCGCGGTGGTAGCCGGTGCGGGCATAGGCGTACGCCTCGACGGTGGCACCCCGGCCCAACGCGCCTTCCGCGAGCGCGGCCCAGGCCGCCGAGGACGCCGGGTACCTGCTGGCCACCGCCACCGGATCGGTGCCGGCGGCCAGTTCGGCGCTGGCCGGGTCGACGGGCAGCAGGGTGCGGGGCGCGAGCAGGTCCATCAGGAACCGCTGATCGCGTGGCCGGCCGACTGCAGGTCTTCACACGCCCGCACCACGCGAGCCGCCATGCCACCCTCGGCGGCCTTGAGGTAGGAGCGCGGGTCGTAGGCCTTCTTGTTGCCCACCTCGCCGTCGACCTTGAGCACCCCGTCGTAGTTGGCGAACATGTGCGCGGCGATCGGCCGGGTGAAGGCGTACTGGGTGTCGGTGTCGACGTTCATCTTGACCACGCCGTAGGACACCGCCTCGCGGATCTCCTCCAGCGAGGACCCCGACCCGCCGTGGAAGACCAGGTCGAACGGCATGGACCCCTCGGGCAGTCCGAGCTTGCGCGCGGCGACCTGCTGGCCGCCCTTGAGCACGATCGGGCGGAGCTTGACGTTGCCAGGCTTGTAGACCCCGTGCACGTTGCCGAAGGTCGCCGCCAGCAGGTACCGGCCATTTTCGCCAGCGCCCAGTGCTTCTAAGGTGGCGGCGTAGTCCTCGTCGCTGGTGTAGAGCTTGTCGTTGATCTCGTTGGCGACGCCGTCCTCCTCGCCGCCGACCACGCCGATCTCGACCTCGAGCACGATCCGGGCCTCGGAGGTCAGCTTCAGCAGCTCCGCGGCGATCTGCAGGTTCTCCTCCAGCGGCACCGCGGAGCCGTCCCACATGTGCGACTGGAACAGCGGGTTCTTGCCGGCCCGCACCCGTTCGGCCGAGATCGCCAGCAGCGGCCGGACGTAGCCGTCCAGCTTGTCCTTCGGGCAGTGGTCGGTGTGCAGCGCCACGTGGATCGGGTACTTGGCGGCCACCACGTGCGCGAACTCGGCCAGTGCCACCGCCCCGGTCACCATGTCCTTGACGCCGGTGCCGGAGCCGAACTCCGCACCGCCGGTGGAGAACTGGATGATGCCGTCGCTGCCCGCGTCGGCGAAGCCCTTCAGCGCCGCGTTGATGGTCTCCGACGAGGTGCAGTTGATCGCCGGATAGGCGAAGCCGCCCGCCTTGGCGCGATCGAGCATCTCGTTGTAGCTGTCGGGGGTGGCGATGGGCATCGGGTTCTCCCTCGATTCACGCGGGCCGGAACTGCGCGCAGTGGCCCACACCGGTGCGGGTGCTGCGTGCCACAAAGTATTCCACTGCGCTGGAGGCGAACATCCATTGCCTGCCCGGATGCCGATCTGGTCGGCTGGCCCGATGGAGATCCTGGTATTCGGCGGAACGGTGTTCCTGTCCCGCGCGGTGGCCGAGCTCGGCGTGGCCCGCGGCCACAACGTCACCACCTTCAACCGCGGCTCGTCCGGTCCGCCGGTGGCCGGTGCCCGGGCCGTCACCGGGGACCGGACCGACCCGGGCGACCTGGCCGCGCTGGCCGGCACCGACTACGACCTGGTGTTCGACACCGGCTACCTGCCCGAGGTGGTCCGGACCAGCGCCGAGCTGCTGGCGCCCAGTGCCGGCCACTACGCCTTCACCTCCTCGATCAACGCCTACTCCGGCTGGCCGGGGGCCGGTTACCGGGAACAGGGCAGTTACGACGGCGACCCGGACGCGGTCGGCGAGCAGGTTCCCGACGGCCTGCCCGAGGGCGGCGAGTACGGCTGGCGCAAGGTGGGCGCCGAGCGTGCCGTGCTCCGCGCCTTCGGTGAGCACCGCTGCTCGCTGCTGCGGGCCGGGCTGATCGTCGGCCCGAACGACCGGGTCGGCCGGCTGCCGTGGTGGCTGGACCGGGTGGCCCGGGGCGGGCCTACCCTGGCGCCCGGGGCGCCGGAGGACGAGCTGCGGTTGATCGACGCCCGCGACATCGCCGAGTTCGCGCTGCTGCTGGCCGCCGGCACCTTCGAGATCACCGGGCCTGCCCACCAGATCAGCCGCGGGCAGCTGCTCGACGAGGCCCGGGAGATCACCGGTTCGGATGCCGAGTTCGTCTGGGTGGCCGAGGACTACCTCGCCCAGGCCGGCGTGCAGGGCTGGACCGAGCTGCCGCTGTGGGTGCCGGCGGCCGAGGCGCCGGGGTTGTGGGACCACGACACCAGCGCAGCCGAGGCGGCGGGGCTGGCCTGCCGGCCGGTCCGGGACACCCTGTTCGACACCTGGGACTGGATGCGCGGCATCGAGGGCGGCTGGCAACCCGCGGAGCGGACCCCGGGGCTGGCGCCGGAGCGGGAGCGGGAACTGCTGGCCGGCTGGGGTGACGCCCGACCGGCGGGCTAGCGCCAGGCGAGATCGCCGTACAGGCCCGCGGCGCACGCGGTGACGATCGCGGCGATCGCCGCCCGGAGCCGGCCGGTGGGAGCTGCTGCGGTAGTGGTCATGCCGACCACCTTGGGTGCCGTCGCTGCGAGGTCGCTTCGAACCGGCTGTAGACCTGCTGTGCGAGTGCCGGCCAACCGGACGGCCGCCGGAACACCGCAGCTGCCGTCCGTACCCTTGCCGGTATGACCCGTGACCTGGCGACCCAGCTACTGGCCAACCCGATCTCGCCGAAGCACCTGCTCGGCAGCTACGGGCTGATCGGGCTGCTGATCGTGCTGTTCGCCGAGTGCGGCCTGCTGGTCGGCTTCTTCCTGCCCGGTGACACCCTGCTGTTCTCGGCCGGCCTGCTGATCGCCATCGACGATCCCTCGATCGACCTGCCCAGCCTGCCGGTGATGCTGATCGCGCTGCCGATCGCGGCGATCGCCGGCAACCTGGTCGGCTACTGGATCGGCTACCAGGCCGGCCCGAAGGTGTTCGACCGGCCGAGGTCTCGGCTGTTCAAACCCTCCTATGTCACCCGCTCGCAGGCCTTCTTCGACCGCTACGGCCGGGCCACAGTGATCCTGGCCCGGTTCGTGCCGGTGGTCCGGACGGTGGCCACCGTGATGGCCGGGGTCGGCAAGATGCGGTTCTCGCTGTACGCCCTGTACTCGGTGATCGGCGGCATCCTGTGGACCGACGGCATCCTGCTGCTCGGCCGGGCACTCGGCCACGTGAAGTTCGTCCGCGACACCATCGCTCCCAAGATCGACCTGATCCTGGTCACCGTGGTGGTGCTCTCGCTGCTGCCGACCGCCTTGCACTGGTGGCGCAGCCGGCCCAGCAGGGTCCGCGACTGACCTTTCGCGATCGGGACCTTCCGGGCAACGGTCGGGTCACGATCGCCGGCTGGTGCCCGGGCCGCCCTGCCCGCACCAGCCGCCCGCAAGCTAATGTGCTTTCCGTGAGAGCCAGATGAAAGCTCCGGAGGGTGCAGGTAATCCGCTGGTCGTGCTGTCGGGCGTCAACAAGCATTTCGGTCCGCTGCACGTGCTCAAGGACGTCGACCTGACCATCGACCGCGGCGAGGTGGTGGTCGTCATCGGCCCGTCCGGTTCGGGCAAGTCGACGCTGTGCCGGACCATCAACCGGCTCGAGACCATCGACTCGGGCACCATCACCATCGACGGCCGGGCACTGCCGGCCGAGGGCAAGGAACTGGCCCAGCTGCGCGCCAAGGTCGGCATGGTGTTCCAGTCGTTCAACCTGTTCGCCCACAAGACGGTGCTCGAGAACGTGCTGCTCGGCCCGGTCAAGGTCAAGGGCGTCAAGCGGTCTGCCGCCGAGGCCCGCGGCCGGGAGTTACTGGACCGGGTGGGCATCGGCAACCAGGCCGACAAGTACCCCGCGCAGCTGTCCGGCGGCCAGCAACAGCGGGTCGCGATCGCCCGGGCGCTGGCCATGGACCCGATGGTGATGCTCTTCGACGAGCCGACCTCGGCGCTGGACCCGGAGATGATCAACGAGGTGCTCGACGTGATGACCTCGCTGGCCTCCTCCGGCATGACGATGGTCGTGGTCACCCACGAGATGGGCTTCGCCCGGCGGGCGGCGCACCGGGTGGTGTTCATGGACGACGGCCGGATTCTCGAGCAGGCCTCGCCGGAGACGTTCTTCACCTCTCCCGAATCCCCTCGTACCCAGGACTTCCTGTCCAAGATCCTCAGTCACTGACGCCCTGAAGGCACCGACAACCCACTGACAACCACTGACAACCCACTGGCGACCTTCGCGTCCCGACAGGTAAGGACTACCGCACATGCGTCCCCTCGCCCTGATCTCCACCCTTCCGGCCGCCGCGCTGGTCCTCGGCCTGACCGCATGCGGCGGCGACAAGAACGACGACACCGTCGTCCCACCGGTCGCCAAGCCGAGCTTCGCGGCCGGCAGCCGGATGGCCGACCTCGCCGCCGCCGGCAAGATCACCGTCGGCACCAAGTTCGACCAGCCGCTGTTCGGGCTCAAGGGCCTGTCCGGCAAGCCGGAGGGCTTCGACGTCGAGATCGCCAAGATCATCGCCGCCAAGCTCGGCATCGCCGAGGACAAGATCACCTTCGTCGAGTCGGTGTCGGCCAACCGCGAGCCGTTCCTGCAGCAGAAGAAGGTCGACATGGTGGTCGCCACGTACACCATCAACGACAAGCGCGACAAGGTGGTGGACTTCGCCGGGCCCTACTTCCTCGCCGGCCAGGACATCCTGGTCGCCAAGGGCAACCCGAAGAACATCACCGGCCCCGAGTCCCTCAAGGGCAAGAAGACCTGCTCGGTGAGCGGTTCCACCCCGGCCGCCACCGTGCAGGACAAGTACGGCCTGACCACCAGTGACCTGGTGCTCGTCGACGCCTACTCCAAGTGCCGGGACGCGCTGTCCAACGGCCAGGTGGACGCGGTGACCACCGACAACGTGATCCTGTCCGGCTACGTCAGCGAGGCGCCGGACAAGTTCGAACTGCTCGGCAAGACCTTCACCTCCGAGCCGTACGGGATCGGCATCCCGGAGGGCCAGGAGCCGTTCTGCGACTGGATCAACCAGACGCTCAAGGAAGCGGTCACCGACGGCAGCTATGAGAAGGCCTTCCAGGCGACCGCCGGCAAGGTGATCGACACCGTGCCCACGCTGCCCGAGCCGCGCGGCTGCAGCAACTGACGGACCACGCCGACCGGATGAGCGTGCGATGAAGGACGTCCTCGACAACCTCGACGTGTTCTACCGGGGTTTCCGGACGACGGTCTCGTTGACGCTGCTCGCAGCGATCGGGGCGCTGGTGCTGGGCACCCTGCTCGCCGCGATGCGGGTCTCGCCGGTGCCGCCGCTGCGCTGGGCGGCGGCCGGCTACGTCCGGCTGGTGCGCAACACCCCGCTGACGGTGGTGTTCTTCCTGGTGGTGTTCGGCCTGCCCGAGGTGGACATCAAGCTGCCGTTCTTCCGGTTCGCGGTGCTGGCGCTGACCATCTACACCGCGGCGTTCGTGGCCGAGGCGGTGCGCTCGGGCATCAACTCGGTACCGGCCGGGCAGGCCGAGGCGTCCCGCTCGATCGGCATGACCTTCTCCCAGACGCTGCGGCTGGTGGTGCTGCCGCAGGCGTTCGCCAACATCGTGCCGCCGCTGGCCAGCGTGTTCATCGCACTGTTGAAGAACACCTCGATCGCCTCGGCCTTCTTCGTCTTCGAGGGCGTGCAGTCGATGAACCAGCTGATCAACGCCCACGGGGACGCGGTGCTGTCGATCATCGCCGCTGCCGCGGTCGGCTACCTGGTGCTGGCGCTGATCGGCGCCGCGCTGTTCAGCCTGCTCGAGCGCGCCGTGACGGCGGGCCGATGAGTACCCCGGTGCTCTACGACGTGCCGGGGCCGCGGGCCCGGCGCCGGGTGCTGATCGCCAGCATCGTCGGCATCCTGCTGCTGCTCGCGGTGCTCGGGGTGGCCGCCCGGCGGCTGGCCGTCAACGAACAGTTCGACTACGACAAGTACGAGGCGTTCTTCACCGAGCCGCAGCTCTACCAGCGGCTGTGGGAGGGGCTGCGCAACACCCTGCACGCCGCGCTGCTGGCGATGGTGCTGGCCGCGGTGCTGGGGGTTCTGCTGGCCTTCGGACGGCTGTCGCGGCGGTGGTGGCTGCGGCTGCCGGCGGTCGCGGTCATCGAGTTCTTCCGCGGCGTCCCGCTGCTGCTGCTGATCTTCGCGCTGTTCCTTGCCTGGCCGCGGGTGGTGCACACCAACCTGCCGGCGCTCTGGGCACTGGTGCTGGCGCTGACCCTGTACAACGGCGCGGTGATCGCCGAGATCGTCCGGGCCGGCGTGCAGTCCATTCCGAAGGGGCAGACCGAGGCGGCCTACGCGATCGGGCTGAGCCGTGGCCAGACGCTGCGGCTGGTGCTGCTGCCGCAGGCGGTGCGGGTGATGCTGCCGGCGCTGATCAGCCAGCTGGTGGTGTTGCTCAAGGACACCTCGCTGGGCTTCGTGATCGGCTACGCCGAGCTGCTGCGCACCGGTGGCCAACTGGTTCAGGTGCTGCGCAATCCGCTGCAGCTCTACCTCGCGGTGGCGGTCATCTACATCGCGATCAACTCCCTGCTGTCCGGCCTGGCCGGCTACGTCGAGGGACGGCAGCGACGCACCAGCGGCCGGACCCCGGTGCGGACCGCTCAGGTCGAGACCGGGCTGGGCACCCTGTAGCCCGTCCCTGCCGGCGGCCCGGGTGGCGGCGGAAGTCGTAGAGTCGACAGGGTGACACTTCCGGTGCTGTCGTCCGTACGCGAGCGGCTCGGCTCGGCGCTGTTCGAGCAGGTGGCCGGCAGCCGCGGCCCCGAGCGGCGGGACCGGATCCATAACACCGCGGGTCCGCGCTGGTTCGACGACGGCCGGCCGATCCGGCAGGTGCACGGCGACGCGGCGATGTTCGTCGGCGGCCTGCGCGCGCTGCTGCTGCAGTCGCTGCACCCGCTGGCGATGGCGGGGGTGGCCGCGCACTCCGGCTACCGCGGCGACCCATGGGGCCGGCTGCACCGCACCAGCCACTTCCTGGCGGTGACCACCTTCGGCATCGAGGCCGACGCGGAGGCGATGATCGCCCGGATCCGGGCCGTCCACGAGCGGGTGCAGGGCACCGCGCCGGACGGCCGGCCCTACGCCGCCTCCGATCCGCACCTGCTGCGCTGGGTGCACCTGGCCGAGGTGGACAGCTTCCTCGCCACCTACCAGCGCTACGGCGCGCGCCCGCTCGACCAGGCCGGCCGGGACGGCTACATCGCCGACGCCGCCCGGGTGGCCGCCGCGCTCGGCGTGCTCGACCCGCCCACCACCGAGGCAGCCGTCCAGGCCGAGTTGGCGACCTACCGTCCGGAGCTGAGCGGCACCCGGGAGGCCCGGGACGCGGCCCGCTTCCTGCTGCTCACACCCCCGCTGCCGCTGGTGGCCCGGGCGCCGTACGGGGTGCTGGCCGCCGCCGCGGTGGCCAGCCTGCCGCGCTGGGCACGCAGGCCGCTGCGGCTGCCCTACCTGCCGCTGGCCGAGTCCACCGTGGTGCGGCTGGCCGGTGAGGGCCTGGTGCGCGGCATCCGCTGGGTGCTGACCCCGGCCCCGGGCGCTGCCTGAGTCGGTGCCGTTCGAGGCGTCCGGCGTCGCTGAACGCTACTTGCCGTTGACCTTGCCGGCCTGCTCGCAGGCCTTGCGGATGGCCGGGTCGTCCGGCTGCACGTGCACGCCGAAGAAGGTCGCCTCGCACCGCTTGCCGGCGTCGGAGACCGCGTCGGCCACCCGGCCACGTTGCTGGTAGACCACCACCGCGAGCACGATGGCGACCACCAGCACGATCACCCGGGTGATCATCTTGGTGACCAGCCGGGCCAGCAGCAGGCCGAGCAGGACGATGACCACGATGGCGCCCAGGCCGAGGTTCTGCGCCTGGCTGCTGTCGAGCGCGTCGAGCACCCGAGCGGGAGCGGCTGAACTCATGACCGCACCGGCTCTTCGCGCAAGCGCTCATCGCGAATCGCTCCGGTCCACCCTTGCAGCGCTCGCGCTGGATTGCTCGGCACCTCACTCATGGTCGGTCACGGTAGTCCAGCCGCTGGCTAAACTCGCGGACAGACACCCGGCGTTGTGCTGCCGGCAGACCGGCCCACCACCTGCCGGCAGACAGCTCAGGAGATCAGCCACGTGAGCACCCCAGAACGAGCGCTTGCCAACCCCCCGAAACTTCGGGACGGGGTCTTGAGGATCGTCGCGCTCGGCGGCATCGGTGAGATCGGCCGCAACATGACGATGTTCGAGAGCCGCTCACCGGCCGTGCCGGTTGCCGGTCGGTCCGCCGAGGGCAGCCGGAAGCGCGGCTCCCGGCTGCTGGTGGTGGACTGCGGGATGCTGCTGGGCAAGACCAACGCGCCCGGGGTGGACCTGGGGTTGCCGGACTGGTCGGCCTACACCGACCGGCTGGACGACATCGACGCCATCGTGCTGACCCACGGCCACGAGGACCACATCGGAGCGCTGCCCTACCTGCTGCGCTCCCGGCCCGACATCCCGCTGATCGGCTCCCGGCTGACCCTGGCCCTGGTGGCCGCCAAGCTCGAGCAGCACCGGCTGCGTCCGGACCTGCGGATCGTCCGGGAGGGCGACCGGCTCACCGTCGGCGAGTGGGATCTGCAGTTCTACGCCGTCAACCACTCCATTCCGGACGCGCTCGCGGTCGCGGTGCGCACCTCCAGCGGCACCGTGCTGCACACCGGCGACTTCAAGATGGACCAGACCCCGCTGGACGGCCGGCTCACCGACCTGCCCGGCTTCTCCCGGCTCGGCGACGAGGGGGTGGACCTGCTGCTGGCCGACTCCACCAACGCCGAGGTGCCCGGCTTCATCCCCAGCGAGCGGGAGGTCGGCAAGGTGGTCACGGACGTGATCACCCGGGCGACCGGCCGGATCATCGTGGCCTGCTTCGCCAGCCACGTGCACCGGGTTCAGCAGGTGTTCGACGCCGCGGTGGAGTCCGGCCGGCACGTCGCGCTGGTCGGCCGGTCGATGGTGCGCAACATGCAGATCGCCCGCGACCTCGGGCTGCTGAAGGTGCCGGACGGCATCCTGGTCGACCTCAAGGACGCCGAGCAAATGCCGTCCAGCCGGGTGCTGCTGGTCTGCACCGGATCGCAGGGCGAGCCGCTGTCGGCGCTGAGCCGGATGGCCAACCGGGAGCACCCGGTGATCCGGATCGTGCCCGACGACACCATCCTGCTGGCCTCGTCGCTGATCCCGGGCAACGAGAACTCGGTGTTCACCGTGATCAACGGGCTGTCCCGGCTCGGCGCGACGGTGGTGCACAAGTCCACCGCGCTGGTGCACGTCTCCGGCCACGCCCCCGCCGGGGAGCTGCGCTACCTGCTGAACGCGGTGCGGCCGAAGAACCTGATGCCGGTGCACGGCGAGTGGCGGCACCTGCGGGCCCACGCTGCCATCGCCCAGTCGGCGGGCCTTGCCGACGAGCACATCCTGCTGGCCGAGAACGGGGTGGTGGTCGACCTGCGACACGGCGAGGCCGATCTGGTCGGGCAGATCGAGATCGGCAACGTCTACGTCGACGGCCTGCAGGTGGGCGACATCGGCGACGCGGTGATCCGGCAACGCCAGATCCTCGGCGACGAGGGCTTCGTCTCGATCCTGGTGGCGGTGGACCTGCGCGCGGCCAAGGTGGTCTACGGTCCCGAGGTCACCGCGAAGGGCTTCACCGACGACCCCGAAGCGCTGGACCCGATCCGGGTCGAGCTGATCACCACCGTGGAGAAGGCGCTGGCCGACGGGGTGCGCGACGCCGACGCGCTGGAGCACATCCTGCGCCGGACCGTCGGGCGCTGGGTGGACAAGACCTTCCGGCGCCGGCCGATGCTGATGCCGACCGTGATCGAGGTATGAGCCCTATGAGCTTGATGGGGACCCCGGTCCGGCCCGGCCGGATCTCGCCGATGCGCAGCACACCGCCCGGCATCGTGCCACCGGAGTACGTCGACAACGCCGGCCGTCCCACCGGGGCGCCCTGGGACCGGGACGACCCGCCGGTGAAGGACGCCGAGACGGTGCGGCGGATGCGGGCGGCCGGCCGGATCGCCGCGCTGGCCCGCGACGAGGTGGGCCGGCACGTGGCGCCCGGCGTCACCACCGACGAGCTGGACCGGATCGGGCACGAGTTCCTGCTCGACCACGGGGCGTTCCCGTCCACCCTGGGCTACAAGGGATTTCCGAAGTCGCTGTGCTCGTCGGTGAACGAGGTGGTCTGCCACGGCATCCCGGACGACCGGCCGCTGGCCGACGGCGACGTGGTCAAGATCGACGTCACCGCCTACCTGGACGGGGTGCACGGCGACACCTGCGCGACGTTCTTCGCAGGCGAGCCCAGCGAGGAGGTGCGGCTGCTGTCCGAGCGCACCCACGAGGCGATGCTGCGCGGCGTCCGGGCCGCCCGGCCGGGCCGGCCGATCAGCGTCATCGGCCGGGTCATCGAGTCCTACGCCAAGCGGTTCGGCTACGGGGTGATCCGCGACTTCACCGGCCACGGGGTGGGCTACTCCTTCCACACCAAGCCGACCATCTTCGCCTACGACGAGCCGCGTGCCTCCGGCCTGATCGAGGCGGGCATGACCTTCACCGTCGAGCCGATGCTGACCCTGGGCGGGCACGGCTGGCAGATGTGGGACGACGGCTGGACCGTGGTCACCCTGGACCGGTCCTGGGTGGCGCAGTGGGAGCACACCGTGCACGTCACCGAGGACGGCGCCGAGATCTTGACCCTGGCCGACTGACGTCGACCAACCCGCAGCACGACGGCGGAACCTTGGCAAACGTCTTGTTCGCTCTCGTTCGAACGGTTTAAGGTACTGTCGTCCCTTTTCGCCACGTGATCCGAGATGATTCATGCCCGCTGCACGCCGTAACCGGTCCCTGATGGTGCTCGCCGGAGCGAGCCTGAGCCTGGCAGCGACGCTCAGTAGCTCGCTGCCAGCTTCCGCGGCCACGCTTGCCATCACCGCAATGGACTGCCAGCCCCGGCGCGGAGCCTTTCTGTGCACCGCTTCGGTCACCGGGGGCACCAGTCCGTATACCTACACCTGGAACGGTAAGACCACCCAGGGCACGGAGGGCTCGACCAGCTCCATCGCGGTCTTCAGCTGCCCGTCCGGCTCCACCGCCGTCCGGACCGTCACCTTCACCGTGACCGACAGCGCCAGCTCGACCGCCAGCCAGTCGAGGCAGATCGACTGCAGAGAGACCTGGTGGTGAGCCTGCCGGCCTATACACAGCTCACACCTGACTCGTAGGAGAGTTGCCATGCCATCTGCCCGCGCTGCTCGGTCGTCCACCTTCGCCATCGCCGTCGGCCTCGTCATCGCCGCAATGATCGGCAGCGCACCGCCGGCGTCGGCAGACCCCCTCGCCGTCGCCTCGTTCACCTGCGACGAGCGACGCGACTCCGCGATCTGCGACGTGTACTTCAGCGGCGGCACCGGCGGGAACACCTACCAGTGGGACGAGCCCACATTCCATGTCGACTACCCCGACCACACGAAGGCGGTGGTTCGGTGCCACGGCTACGACAGCACCCAGGTCATCGTCACCGCCACCGACAGCAGCGGCAGCACCGTGTCGGCGGTTCGCATCGCGCACTGCTTCCAGATCTGAACCTCCTGACCCGGGCCGGATCCGGCGCCCACCTCTTGCCCTGTGCCTGCGCCGTCCCTACGGTGTGCAGCACCCCGCTCACCCCCGGACCTGGAGAAACCGCCATGGGCATCTCGCATCGCAGTCGATCGATCTCCGCCGCCGCGCTGGCCGTTGCCGGCGCTGCCGGCCTGGTCACCAGCGCGGCCCCGGCGTACGCCACCGCCCTCACCGTCACCTCGGTCAGCTGCGAGAGCCGGCCGGTCGGCTATGCCTGCGACGGCTGGGTCAGCGGCGGCACCGGCGTGTACAGCTACGCCTGGAACCGGACCACCCGGACCCGCAGCGACTATGCCACCGGCTCGGTCATCACGGTGTCCTGCCCGGTCGGCAGCAACAGCGGCAGCGTCACGTTCACCGTGACCGACAGCGGCGGGGCGACCGCGTCCAAGACCGCCACCGCGGTGCCGTGCGGCGGCAACCCCTGATCGCTGCCGGTCAGCGCCCCGCCGCGTAGCCCTGCGCACCACGCGGGTTGGCTGCTGCTCTGAGGGTGTTCCCCTCTCGTGCCACCGCGCTGAGCCGGCCGAGCGTCCAGCCGCCCGCTGTCGTTATCCGGTGGCCGCGCTCGCGCAACTCGGCCAGCACGTCCTCCGGCACCCGGTCCTCGATCACCAGCTCACCGGGGTGGGCCTCCCGCGGGTAGAACGAGGACGGGAAATGGGTGGTGTGGAACATCGGCGCGTCGATCACCTGCTGCAGGTTCGCCCCGTCCCCGGCTGCCACCAGGGCGGTGAAGAAGGCCAGCTGCCACTGGTCCTGCTGGTCGCCGCCGGGCGTGCCGAACGCCAGCCACGGCTCGCCGTCCCGCAGCGCCAGCGACGGCGACAGGGTGGTGCGGGGCCGCGCGCCCGGCCGCAGCGTGTTCGGCAGGTCGGGCTCCAGGTAGAACATCTGACCCCGGGTGCCCAGCGGAAAGCCCAGCCCCGGGACCACCGGCGAACTCTGCAACCACCCACCGCTGGGGGTGGCCGAGACCAGGTTGCCCCACCGGTCGGCCACGTCCAGGTGACAGGTGTCGCCGCGGTTCTCGCCGAGCGGGCCGGGGCGCGGCTGGGCGCCATTGCCGGCGGTTTCGCTGCTCGGTTCGCTGCTGCCCATGGTCGGCTCGCCGATGCCGGGGGCCGGGGCCACCCGCCTCGGGCAGTGCGGCCAGCCGGGGCTGCCGGCCGTCCGGCGAGCCGGGCCGCAGCTCCAGGTCGGCCCGCTCGCCCACCAGCGCCACCCGCTCGGTCGCGTAGCCGTCCGACAGCAGGGTGTCCAGCGGGATGTCGCTGGCCAGCGGGTCGCCGTACCAGGCCTCCCGGTCGGCGTAGCCCAGCTTGGCGGCCTCGGTGATCAGGTGGATCCAGCGTGCGGACAGCGGGCTCTGGCCCGACAGGCCCAGGATGTCCAGCATCCGCAGCTGCTGGCCGACCACCGGGCCCTGGCCCCACGGACCGGTCTTGAGCAGCTGGTAGCGGCCGGCGTACGGCGTGGCCACCGGCTGCTCGACCGACGGCTGCCAGCGGGCCAGGTCCTCGGCGGTGAGCAGGCCGGCGTGGTCGCGTCCGGAGGTGTCGCGCCAGGCGGTGCGGCAGAACGCCTCGACCCGCTCGGCCACGAAGCCGCGGTACCAGGCGTCCCGGGCGGTTGCGATCCGCTGCTCGCGCGAGGCGCCGGTTGCCTCGGCGAGGATCCGGCGGTAGGTGGCGGCGACTGCGGGGCTGCGCCACCAGCTGCCCGGACGCGGCGGCTGGGAGCCGTCCAGCCAGGCTTCGGCCGAAGGCCGCCAGTGCTCGGCGAACAACTGCTGCACCGCAGCCACCGTCCGGCTGATCGCGGGCAGCACCGGAAAGCCGGTCTCGGCGTAATGCAGCGCGTAGGCCAGCACGTCGGCCAGCTCCCAGGTCCCCCAGCGCTCCAGCATCAGCGTCCAGGCTCCGAACGCGCCGGGTACCACCGCCGCGAGCGGCCCGCTGCCCGGCACCAGGGTCAGTCCCAGCTCGGCGAAGTGCTGCAGCGAGGCGGCGGCCGGCGCCGGGCCCTGGCCGCAGACCACGTGCGGGCGGGCGTCTGCGGCGCTCCACAGCACGACCGGCAGGTCACCGCCCGGGCCGTTGAGGTGCGGTTCGACGACCTGCAGCACGAACCCGGCGGCCACCGCGGCGTCGAAGGCGTTGCCGCCCCGTTCCAACACGCTCATGCCGGCGGCCGAGGCCAGCCAGTGGGTGCTGGCGACCATGCCGAAACTGCCCTGCAACTCGGGACGGGTGGTCATCACCGCACCAGTCCTATCACGCCGGGCGCCGGTGCCGCCGGTCGCGCGGCGCCTGCCCGCGTTCACCGGCCGATAGCCTGGGCCGATGACCGACGCGGACGTGATCGTCATCGGGGCCGGCCTCGCCGGGCTGGTCGCCACCGCCGAGCTGGCCGACGCCGGTCGCCGGGTGATCCTGCTGGACCAGGAACCCGAGCAGTCCCTCGGCGGCCAGGCATTCTGGTCCTTCGGCGGGCTGTTCCTGGTGGACACCCCTGAACAGCGCCGGCTGCGGATTCACGACTCGCGCGAGCTGGCGATGCAGGACTGGCTGGGCACCGCCGGCTTCGACCGTCCGGAGGACCACTGGCCGCGGCGCTGGGCCGAGGCGTACGTCGACTGGGCGGCCGGTGAGAAGCGGGCCTGGCTGCACGCGCAGGGCGTCCGGTTCTTCCCGGTGGTGGGCTGGGCCGAGCGGGGTGGCTACCTGGCCACCGGACACGGCAACTCGGTGCCACGCTTCCACGTCACCTGGGGCACCGGGCCGGGCGTGCTCGAACCGTTCGTGCGCCGGGTCCGGCAGGCCGAGGCCGACGGGCTGGTCTCGATCCGGTTCCGGCACCGGGTGGACGGGCTGAGCGTCACGGCCGGGACGGTCGACGGGGTGCGCGGCACGGTGCTCGAACCGAGCGCGGTGGATCGTGGCCGGGCCAGCTCACGCACCCCGGTGGGCGAGTTCGAGCTGCACGCGCAATCGGTGATCGTGAGTTCCGGCGGTATCGGCGGCGACCACGACCTGGTGCGCCGGGCGTGGCCGGCGCGGCTGGGGACGCCGCCCGCCCGGATGGTTGCCGGGGTGCCCGCGCACGTGGACGGCCGGATGCTGACGACCACCCAGGCGGCCGGGGCCAGCGTGATCAACCCGGACCGGATGTGGCACTACACCGAGGGCCTGCAGAACTGGGACCCGATCTGGGCCAACCACGGCATCCGGATCCTGCCCGGACCGTCCTCGCTCTGGCTGGATGCCCGCGGCCAGCGGTTACCGGTGCCGCTGTTCCCCGGCTTCGACACGCTGGGCACCCTGACCCACCTGATGGGTACCGGTTACGACTACAGCTGGTTCGTGCTCAATCAGCGCATCCTCGCCAAGGAGTTCACCCTGTCCGGGTCGGAGCAGAATCCCGACCTGACCGGCAGGTCGGTGCGGCAGGTGCTCAGCCGGGGACGCGGCGGCGCGCCGGCGCCGGTGGCCGCCTTCCAGCGGCACGGGGCCGATTTCGTCACCGCGGTGACGCTGCGCGAACTGGTGGCCGGCATGAACGCACTCGCCGGCACCGACCTGCTGGAGCTGGCCGAGGTGCAGCGGCAGGTCGAGGCCCGTGACCGGGAGATCGGCAATCCGTTCAGCAAGGACCTGCAGGTCACCGCGATCCGCGGTGCCCGCGGCTACCTCGGGGACCGGCTGATCCGGGTGGTCAAACCGCACCGGCTACTGGACCCGGCTGCCGGACCGCTGGTTGCCGTCCGGCTCAACATCCTGACCCGCAAGACCCTCGGCGGGCTGGAGACCGATCTGGACGGCCGGGTGCTCCGGCCGGGCGGGCAGCCGATGCCCGGCCTGTACGCGGCCGGCGAGGCCAGCGGGTTCGGTGGTGGCGGTATGCATGGCTACCGGTCGCTGGAGGGCAGTTTTCTCGGCGGCTGCCTGTTCTCCGGGCGGGTGGCCGGCCGGGCCGCCGCAGCGGCGCTCGGTTGAGGCCGGTGCGCGGGCGTCGCCCGCATGCCGTCAGGGCACCGTGGCCGGCTGAATGGCCGCCCGCTCGTCTGCGGCCTGGTCGGCGGCGAACAGGTTGGCAGCGCGGGCGGCACTGAGTTCGGCACGCCGGCTGGTACTGGCCAGCCCGAGGACCAGCACGCAGGCACCCGCGCCGGCGATGATCCACCAGCCCGGCCGGCTTGCCGAGACCAGGTCGGCGGCCATCGCACCGTGCGATCCGGTGTTGATCACCGAGCCGATGACCGCCACTCCGAGTGCCGCACCGACCTGCCGGCTGGTGGAGGCGACCGCCGCCGCCACGCCGGCCTGGGACCGGGGCATGCCGGAGACCGCCGTATTGGTGACCGGCGCATTGACCGTTCCGAACCCGACCGCGAACACCGCGTAGGTCGTGACCAGCCAGCCGTAGCCGGTGGTCCGGGTCAGGCCTAGCAACATCAGCCCACCGGCGCACATGGTCACCCCGGCGACCAGCAGCGGCAGCCGCGGGCCGCGGCTGCCGACGACCCGTCCGGAGATCGGCGCCAGCAGCGAGGTGACGACCGCCATCGGCAGCAGGAACAGCCCGGCTTGCAGCGCTGAAAGGTGCCGGACGTCCTGCAAGTACAGGGTGTTGAGGAACAGGAACCCGCCGAAGGCACCGAACGCACAGACGGCGATGACGGTTGCGGCCGAGAACGGCACGCTGCGGAAGAACCGGAGCTCGATCAGCGGGTCGGCGCGCCGGGGCTCGTAGAACAGCAGGCCGAGCACCGAGGCGGCAGCGACTGCGAACAGGGCACCGGTCTCAGCCGACGTCCAGCCCGCCCGCGGGCCGTTGATGATCGCGTAGGTGACCGAAGCCAGCAGCGCCAGCACCAGTAGCTGGCCGACCGGATCGACCTTGCGAGCCCGGGGCGCACGCGATTCCGGGACGAACAAGGCAGCCAGCACCGCGGCAGCCAACCCGATCGGCACGTTGATCCAGAAGATCGAGCGCCAGCCGACGGTTTCGGTGAGCAGGCCGCCGACGATCGGTCCGACGCCCAGGCTGATGCCGATGACGCCACCCCAGACGCCGATGGCGCGGGCACGTTCGCGCGGGTCGGTGAAGACATTGGTGATGATCGACATGGCGACCGGGTTGAGCATCGAGCCACCGATGGCCTGCACCATGCGGAAGGCGACCAGCCAGCCCAGACCGGGAGCGAGGCTGCACAGCAGCGAACCGAGCGTGAACAGCACCAGCCCGGTCTGGAAGGTTCGACGCCGGCCGAACCGGTCGGCCATCGAGCCGGCCAGGATCAACAGGCTGGCGAGCACCAGGGTGTAGCCGTCGATGGTCCACTGCAGGCCCTCGACCGAGGCACTCAGATCGGTGCGGATCGAGGGCAGCGCGACGTTGACGATGGTGTTGTCCATGCCGACGATCAACAGGCTCATGCAGCAGATGGCCAGCACCAGCAACCGGCGATGCCTGGTGAGTTCTGGCACGGACTGGTCGCTCCTTCGCTGCGCTGACCCTTGGTAGAGACATCCCGTGCCGGCGTTTTACTCCTTGGTCGCCGGGTACGGCCACCGCGCGCACACGCCGATCAGAGCCAGTTCCGACTCGCGCCCGCCCAGGTACCTGGTGCCGCCCGGGGTAGCCAGCTTCAACCAGGTCAGGTCCGGCTCCGCCGCAAGGTTCGGCGGCAGCGGAAAACCCATGAACTCGATCGGGTGGCCGGCCGTCCGCAGATCGACCTCTGGTTGAAACGAGCGGCGCAGGATCGCGGACTCGGACTGCAGGACTACCTTGACCGCCTCTGGAGACAGCTTCGTGTCCGTCCACCGCAGCTCCAGCGTGACGGCCTTGCCACGTTGGAGCCGGCGCCGGATTCGGCTGATCGAACGCGGCAACTGAGCCATCGGGGTGTACGCGGTGTTCGTCGCCGCAGATAGAAGGCCGAGAACAAGCTCAGGGACGAGTGACATTGCGAGCACATGTCGACGGGTACCCGGACGATTAAGAGTCCCGTCGAGGTGAGCGATCCACCGCTCGTCCGCCGCTGCGTCCACCAGCCGAGTATCCCAGGCACGCGCGCCGCTCGCCTTCCCGTGGGGACGGCGCCGCCTACCTGTGGATAACTTCTGCGGGTAGCGCCGCAACCTGCCTAATGTGCTGCCCCATGCGGGTGACCCAAGGCAGCCATGACGCTTGACCGGTTCGCGCTGCCGCCGGGCGACGGGCGGTCTGCGGTGCGACTCTGCCTGGCCCAACGCCTGCCGGCCGGCGACCCGGTGCAACTGCGAGCGGCGGCACACCGCTCCAGCGCGTTCGCGGCCGAGGTGCGGCGCAGCACCGCCATGCTGCTGGCCGCGACCGAAACAGAGTTGTGGCGCGGTCCTGCGCACCGGGCGTTCACCGACCAGCTTCGCGCGCATGCTCCCACGCTGACGGCCACCGCTGACCGGTACGACGACTACGCAGTCGCGCTGGCGGGTTACGCCGGCGCTCTCGACGAGGTCGCCGCGCCACTGGGCGCGCTGCACCGGCAGTTGCAGCAGGCCAGCGACGAACTGGCCGCGCGGCCCGGCACCGCCGACGATCCAGCGGCCAGGTTGCTACCGCTGGCACAGACCTTCAAGGCCCGCTACGACCAGTGGGCCGATGCGTTGGACCACTGCATCCGGGCGTTGGTGCGCGCCGGTGACCGCGATCCGACCCGCGACCTGCACGGTTGGCAGGCGTTCGCCCGTCATGTCGGCCACCTTGCGGTCACCGTTGCCGACACGTTCGAGCGGGCGGTGCTGCACCCGTCGCTGTCCAACATCTCGGCCTGCCTGGGCGAGCTCAACGCCGGCCTGTCGATGCTCGGCATCGGACTGCTGTTCATCTACCCACCAGCCGGTGCGGCCTGCCTGGCGGTTGCCACGGTCCTGGCCGTGGCGCAACTCGCCGTCGACAGCACCCGGCGGGCACACGGCGAACAGGTCAGCAACACCAGCCTCGGCTTCGAAGTCGCGGCAACCATCCCACTCGGCGGTAATGCGCTGCGATCGTTGAAGGTGGCCGACGACGTCGTCCACCTCGTACCCGGCGGCGGCCTGGCTGCCCACGAAGCCGCCGGCGGCCACACCCTTGCCAGGCACGTCGACAAGCCGGAGTCCTACCTTCGGCATCGCCTGACGACCGAACCGCACATCACAGCAGCGTCCACCTTCTATGACCGTGAAGTCGCAGAGGAGTCGATCCATGAGCTGATTGCAATGCACGATGCCCCGATAGCTCGATGGTTGGCTGACGGCAGCGGCAAGTTGGTCCTGGAAGGTAGCTTGCCCAGGCCGATCGGCATCTTGATAATCCCTGGCTCCGCTACCACTGCGCCAGGAAACGGCATCAGGGTTATCCTTCGAAGATCGAGAGTCACGGGTACCGGCTTCTACATCCACACAGCGATGGTGACGAAATGAACGGTCTAAATGCGTTGCACCATCTGATGGCCGCATACCTGAACGAGGATTGGTACTACGACTATGGCGAGCCGTGGGCTGCTGTGGAGGCCTTCGTACAAGACGAACCGGAACATGCACCGGCGCTCCCTGCCGACATCCGCCGGCTGCTTGCTGAGTCTGACTCGGAGTCCGATATAGAGCAGCAGTTGGATACGTTCGGGCTTGGATATGCCGCTACGACTGCTGGCTGGCAAAGTTACCGTGAGTGGCTTTTCGCCGTTGCGAACCGGGTAGAGGAACTGTTGCACACCACACCGGCTGCCTGATCGAAGCTGGCCTGCTGCAGCGATGGGTGATCGAATGACCGACCTCGCCGCCTTGGACGCCCTAATCGGTGGCTACCTGAACCAGGATTGGCCGGAGGAGTACGGCGACCCATGGGCAGCGGTCGAAAGGTTCGTGGAATGGGAACCGGATTTCGCGCCACAGCTTCGTGCGGATATCACCTGGCTCACTGCTCGATCTGAGTCCGATCAAAGCCTCGAGAAGGTTCTGGACAGGATGGCCTTGGGCTACGCCGCCACCAACGACGGCTGGAAGAGCTACGGCGAGTGGCTGCTCGCAGTCGCTGATCGGGTCGACGAGCTTCTGCACACGTCGCCGGCGGCCTGACCGAAACGGCGCAAGCGGCCTCAGGCCGGCAGCCGGAAATGCGGGTTGTGGATGAAGCCCACCACGCTCCCGGTCGCGGTCAGCACCGAGCCAGTGATGATCCCCTCGCCCACCTCGGTCGCCGCTGCGTGCTCCACGGCACCCACCGCGATGGCCGCGTCCATCGCGTCCTGCACTGATTCCACGCCCCAGTAGGTCAACGCCCCGTCCGCCGGGCTCGCCTCCGGTAGCAGCCCGAGCTCGTAGCCGGCCACCTCGAAGCCGACGTAGAACGGCTGGTCGAAGTACGGCTGCTGGCCGAGCAGGGTGGTCCACCAGAGCTTGGCGGCGTCCAGGTCGGCGACCGGGTAGATGACGGTGCGCAGGCCCTGCAACGTGATTGGCATGTCAGAAACCATCCCACGAACTCACGTCGCAGGTAAGCGGTGCCGCAACCCAGCAGCACCCGGCCGGTCAGGCAGGAGCGGGACCGGCGTGCTGCCGGATCCAGCAGTGCATCGCGATGCCGGCCGCCACCCCGGCGTTGATCGAGCGGGTGGAGCCGAACTGGGCGATCGACAGCGTCATCGCCGCGCTGTCCTGAGCCAGCGGGGTGAGTCCGGGGCCCTCCTGCCCGAACAGGAACAGCGCGTTGCGCGGCAGGTCGGCGGTCTCGATCGGAACCGCGCCGGGCGTGTTGTCCACCGCCACGATCGGGCGCCGCCGCTCAGCCGCCCACGCCACCAGGTCGGCGACCGTCGGCAGGTGCGAGACGTGCTGGTAGCGATCGGTCACCATCGCCCCGCGCCGGTTCCACCGCCGGCGCCCGACGATCAGCACCTCGCGGGCCAGGAAGGCGTTGGCCGTCCGTACGACAGTTCCGATGTTCGCATCGTGCTGCCAGTTCTCGATCGCCACCGAGAAGTCGTGCCGACGGGTGTCCAGGTCGGCCACGATCGCCGGCACGCTCCAGTACCGGTAACGGTCGCCGACGTTGCGACGGTCGCCGTGCTCGAGCAGCTGCGGGTCGTACCGCGGGTCAGTGGGCCACGGCCGGGGGTGCGGTCCGACGCCGACCGGCAGGTCCGGGGTGGCGTCAGCATCCTGCAGTTCGGGTGCCGAGTCACCACCCGTCTCGTCCGGGCCGGTCTGCACCCGGGCCCTAGCCGAGGCCGAGGTCGGCCAGCGAATACGCCGCCCGGCACGGCAGGCCGGCGGCCTCGATGGCCGGTCCGGCGCCGCGGTCGACGATCAACGCCACCCCGACCACCTCGGCGCCGGCTTCCCGCAGTGCCGCCACCGCGGTCAGCGGGCTCGACCCGGTGGTCGAGACGTCCTCCACCACCAGCACCCGGCGGCCGGCCACCGACGGGCCCTCGATCCGCTGTTGCATGCCGTGCTGCTTCTCCGCCTTGCGCACCACGAAGCCGTCCACCGCGCCGTCGCTGGCATGCAGGATCGCGGTGCCGACGGGGTCAGCACCCAGCGTCAGGCCACCGGCCGCCTCGTAGGACCAGTCCGCGGTCAGCTCCCGCAGCACCCGTCCCACCAGCGGTGCCGCCCGGCGGTGCAGGGTGATCCGGCGCAGGTCGATGTAGTAGTCGGCCTGCTGCCCGGACGACAGGGTCACCGCGCCGTGCACCACAGCCAGTTCCTGGATCAGCTTCAACAGCTCGTCGCGGTCGCTCATGCGGCTACCCTATCGACGGCGCCACCCGCCGCGGACCAGCCATCCGGCCGGCCCGGACGGCTCACCGGCTCACGGCCCACCGCACGACCGAGCGCGGCAGCACCTTGACCAGCAGCAGCAGGCCCTTGTACCGCTTGCTCGGGACGCTGATAACCGCGCCGGACCGGGCGTCGGCCAGGCCCTCGGCCACCACCCGGTCGGCATCCAGCCACATCCAGCCCGGGGTGCCGCTCATGTCGGCCTCGGCCCGCGCATGGAACTCGGTGCGGGTGAAGCCGGGGCAGATCGCGGTGACCCGGACGCCGGTCCCCTTCAGCAGCAGCGCCACCCCCTCGCTGAACGAGGTGACCCACGCCTTGCCGGCCGCGTAGGTGGTGGACGCGCCGCGCGGGACGAACCCCGCCACCGACGACACGTTGACGATCTCGCCACGACCTCGGGCCCGCATCGCCCCGACCGCGGCGTAGGTCAGGGTCAGCACCGATCCGACGTTCAGGTCGAGCATCCGCTGCTCGTCCGCCAGCGGTGCCTTGCCGAAGGGGCGGTACAGCCCGATGCCGGCATTGTTGACCAGGGTGTCGACCGGCCGCCCCGCATCGGCCACCCGGGCCGCCACCAGCGCGCACCCGTCCGCCGTGCTCAGGTCGGCGACCAGTACCTCGACCTGCACCGCATACCGGTCGCGCAGCTCGGCCGCGGTGCTCTGCAAGCGATCCTCGGTGCGCGCCACCAACACCAGGTCCCGGCCCTCGGCGGCCAACCGGCGGGCGAAGGCGGCGCCCAGGCCCGCAGTGGCACCGGTGACCAGCGCCCAGCCCGGCAGCGCCTGCGCCTGGACGGTCATTCGGTGGCCTGCTTGCGGGACTTCGCCCGCGGGGCCGGCCGGGTGCCGGCCGGGCGGGTGCCGGCCGGGCGAGCGGGCGCTGCGCCAGCCCCGGCCGCCGGGCCAGCCGTTCCGGCGGGACCACCATCAGCCCGGCCGGCCTTGTCCAGGGACACCGGCGCGGCGTCGGACACCCGCGCGGCGTCCCGGCCGGATTGCCGGGCCACGGCCCGCTCGGCCGCGAGCGCCGCGCCGCCGCCGAACAGCGTGCGCAGCGGCGAGACCGACGCCGACCCCGCCGGTCGGAAGTAGGCGCTGGCGGACGGGGTGAACAGCAGCACGACGGCGACCGCCGCCGCCACGCCGGTCAGGCCGGACAGCAGCCGGAACAGCAGGTTCTCGCCGGCGAAGAACCCGGCGATCCGCAACACGTCGCCGGCGACCAGCAGCGCGAAGAAGGCGTACAGCCACCGGGCCCAGTTGCGGCCGTCGCGAAGGAACTTCACCAGCAGCAACACCAGCGCGATGTAGACCACGCTCAACACCAGGTTCGACCGCAGCTCGCCGTCGATCCGGTCGGCCAGGGTGGCGGCCGACCATTCCGGGTGCAGTTTGGCCCCTTCACGCCGCAGCTCGTCCTTGGCGGTGAACAGCGCCAAGGCAGCGGCCAGCGCGAGCACGCAGCGCAGCAGGATCGCACCCACCGCAAGGTCCACGGTGCGCGGCCGGGCGTTGCCGTCAGCTGCATCGGTGTCCGGTGCGGGCATTATTTTCATCTGACCGAGCCTACCGGCGGCTCAGCCGGGCGGAGCCAGCAAGCGGCCCGGTGGCAGGTTGCGCAGCACGCCGAACGCGAGCGCGACGACGACCGCTGCCCACCAGAGCGGGCGGGACAGCCCCGCACCGGACGTACGCCACCGCCACCACAGCCCGATCAGCACCGGCAGCGCCAGCACGAACAGTGCGTTGTCTGCGACGGCGGCCACCGGGTCGGCGTGCAACAGGGCGTGCGCCGCCCGGGTGCAACCGCACAACGGGCACCACAGGCCGGTCATCGCGTGTAAGGGACAGAGCGGGATCCGGTGGCTGTTCGGGTCGACGAACCACAACACGGCGGCCACCAGCAGGGCCGCCCCGGCCGGCAGGGCGGGAGCGGCTCGGGTCCGGAACCGGTCGGCAAGCGCCACGGATGCGTCCAGCTACCTGGTGTTGACCACCAGGTCGCCGGCGGCCTTGTCGTGCCAGCCCTGGTTGCGCTTGGTGCCGTCGAAGAACGGCGAGAAGTACCCGACCAGGCACAGCGCGCCGGTCACCCCCTGCACCAGATAGCGCAGCAGGGCGCGGCCCACTCCGATCGCGCCACCGGTGTTGGCGTCCACCACCTGGATGTTGAGTGCGCGCATGCCGACGGTCTGCTGCTGGACCCCGATCAGGTAACCGAAATATCCGAATCCGATCGCCAGCTGCAGCAGCAGGGCGAGGTTGTCGCCGGCGCCGGCGATGGCAAGCACCAGGCCCACGACGAAACCGATCACGAACAGCACGACCAGATCGAGGACGAACGCGCCGAACCGGGCGCCCATCCCCGCTATGGAACCGGGACCGCCCGCCATGGCCGGCTGGCCGTAGCCCGGCGCCGCCGGGTAGTAGCCGGGCTGTTGGCCGTAGCCCTGCGGCTGCCCGTACGCCGGCTGGCCGTAGCCCTGGGGTTGCCCGTAGCCCGGTTGCCCGTAACCCTGCGGCTGCCCGTAGCCCGGCTGGCCGTAGCCCGGCTGGCCGTAGCCCGGCTGGCCGTAGCCGGACTGGGGATCGCCATAAGCAGGCTGGCCACCCGTCGGGGCCCACGGATCGGACTGCCCGTAACCCGGCTGCCCGTAACCCGGCTGCGGGTTACCCGCTGGCTGACCCGGTTGCCCGTAGCCGGGTTGGCCACCGCCCGCGGCCCACGGATCGGACTGCCCGTAACCCGGCTGCTGGCCCTGACCCGGTTGCTGGCCCTGGCCGGGCTGCTGGCCCTGGCCGGCCTGCGCACCACTCGGGGCATGCCCCCACGGATCCGGCTGGCCGCCGGCTGGAGGCTCGCCGCCCTGCGGCTTGCCACTCTCCGAAGCTGCCCACGGATCACGCTGCTCCGGCTGGCCGTCGGCTGCCTCGCCGTCCGGATTGTTGCCCCACTGCGTCATGGCGTACCCCTGTCAGACCTAAGACAGCCAGAAGCTTGACGGTAGCCGGCCGCGGAACGGGCCGCCGCAGTTCTGACGTGTGAAATGTGCATGTCACATGTGCGTCCTGCCGGGAGAAACCTATCGCCAAAACCATCGGCCGGGCGGCAGCACCGCCTGAAATCCGGCTAGCGTGATAGCCGTGACAACGGCCGGAGAGCGCAGAGCGCGCCGGGACGCCCGCGAACTGGCCACCACCCCGCCGCCGGATCCGTACCGGGGGGCGCTGGCCGACCCGTACGCAGCCCCGGTGCGCACAGCCGAAGCCGACCGGCCCCCGGCTCCGGCCGAGCCGCCCTCGGCAAGCGCACCGGCCGCCGACCCGAAGCCGGCCCGGCGGCGGGCGCCGACCGGTAACCGGACGCCCGGCGCGGCGACGATGGGCGGCATCCTCGCGATCGGCATCGGCTCGGTGGTGGGGCTGTTCGGGATGCTGTTGCTGGCCATCATCAGCCTGCAGAACGAGTACGGCGCACCGGACCGCTCGTTCTATCGGGGCAGCGACTCGAACCTGCTCCTGCTGGCATTGCTGGACTTCGCGCTGGGAGCGTGCCTGATCGTCGGTGGCATCTCGTTCCTGACCGGCCGGCTGGTCGGCCGGGTGACCGTCACCGCGGCGGGTTGGACGGTGCTGGCGCTGTGCGGGTTCTGGTGGTTGCAGGCCTCGGTGCAGGTGCTGGCACCCCTGGTGATCGCGCTGGCCAGCCTGGCCATGTTGGGGCTCTGCTACCAGGCCAGTGTCACCCGCTGGCTCGGCGTGCTGCCGGCCGCCCAACCCGAGTAGGCCGCCGCCGGACGGCGAAGGCCGGCCCTCGGGGAGGACCGGCCTTCGGCGCGTGCCGGCTCAGACGGCGGCGGTCACCGGACGGTCGGCGCCGACCGTCAGGGCAGACCGGTCGTCGGTCACGTCGATCTTCACCCGGTCGCCGTCGGTGATCTCGCCGGCGATCAGCGCCTTGGCGAGCCGGTCGCCGATCGCGGTCTGGATCAGCCGGCGCAGCGGACGGGCGCCGTAGAGCGGGTCGAAGCCGTTGATCGCCAGCCACTCGCGGGCCCCATCGGAAACATCCAGCACCAGCCGGCGGCCGGCCAACCGGTTCTGCAGCAGGCCCAGCTGCACGTCGACGATGCCGGTCAGCTCGGCAGTGGTCAGCGGGTCGAACACCACGATGTCGTCGAGCCGGTTGAGGAACTCCGGCTTGAAGTGCGACCGGACCGCGTCCAGCACCGCGTCCTTCTTCAGCTGCTCGTCGAGGTCGGAGACCAGCACGTGCGAACCCAGGTTCGAGGTCAGCACCAGGATCACGTTGCGGAAGTCCACGGTCCGGCCCTGGCCGTCGGTCAGCCGGCCGTCGTCGAGTACCTGCAACAGGATGTCGAAGACGTCCGAGTGAGCCTTCTCGACCTCGTCGAACAGCACTACCGAGTAGGGCCGGCGGCGCACCGCCTCGGTCAGCTGGCCGCCCTCGTCGTAGCCGACGTAGCCGGGCGGCGCACCGACCAACCGGGCCACCGAGTGCTTCTCGGAGTACTCGCTCATGTCGATGCGCACCATCGCCCGCTCGTCGTCGAACAGGAACGCGGCGAGCGCCTTGGCGAGCTCGGTCTTGCCGACGCCGGTCGGGCCGAGGAACAGGAAAGAGCCGGTCGGCCGGTTGGGATCGCTGATGCCGGCCCGAGCCCGCCGGACCGCGTCCGAGACCGCCTGCACGGCCTGCTTCTGGCCCTTCACCCGCAGCCCCAGCGCCTCTTCCATCCGCAGCAGCTTGGCGGTCTCGCCCTCCATCAGCCGGCCGGCCGGAATGCCGGTCCAGGCACTGACCACCTCGGCGATGTCGTCGGCGGTGACCTCCTCCTTGACCATCACGTCGGCCGGCTGCTCCATCGCCGCCGCCTCGGTGAGCTCCTTCTCGGTCTGCGGGATCTCGCCGTACATCAGCCGGGAGGCGGTCTCGAAGTCACCCTCGCGCTGGGCACGCTCGGCGGCGGTGCGCAGCTCGTCCAGCTTCTCCTTCAGCTCACCCACCCGGTTCAGCCCGGACTTCTCCCGCTCCCAGCGGGCGTTGAGCGCGTCCAGCTGCTCGGTGCGGTCGGCCAGTTCGGCGCGCAGCGCCTCCAGCCGGGCCACCGAGGCCGGGTCGGTCTCCTTCGACAGCGCCAGCTCCTCCATCTTGAGCCGGTCCACCGAGCGCTGCAGCTCGTCGATCTCGACCGGACGGGAGTCGATCTCCATCCGTAGCCGGGACGCGGCCTCGTCGATCAGGTCGATCGCCTTGTCGGGCAGGAACCGCGAGGTGATGTAGCGGTCTGACAGGGTCGCGGCGGCCACCAGCGCGCTGTCGGAGATCTGCACCTTGTGGTGCGCCTCGTAGCGGCCGGCCAGTCCCCGCAGGATGCCGATGGTGTCCTCGACGGACGGCTCGCCCACCAGCACCTGCTGGAAGCGACGCTCCAGCGCCGGGTCCTTCTCGATGTGCTCGCGGTACTCGTCCAGCGTGGTGGCACCGACCATGTGCAGCTCGCCGCGGGCCAGCATCGGCTTGAGCATGTTGCCAGCATCCATCGCGCCTTCGCCGGTGGCACCCGCACCGACCACGGTGTGCAACTCGTCGATGAAGGTGAGCACCTGCCCGGCCGAGTCCTTGATCTCGGTCAGCACCGCCTTGAGCCGCTCCTCGAACTCGCCGCGGTACTTCGCACCGGCCACCATCGCGCCCAGGTCGAGCGAGACCAGCCGCTTGCCCTGCAGCGACTCCGGGACGTCGCCGGCGACGATCCGCTGGGCCAGCCCCTCGACCACGGCGGTCTTGCCGACGCCGGGCTCGCCGATCAGCACCGGGTTGTTCTTGGTGCGCCGGGACAGCACCTGGATCACCCGGCGGATCTCGGAGTCCCGGCCGATCACCGGGTCGAGCTTGCCCTCGCGGGCGGCGGCGGTCAGGTCGACGCCGTACTTCTCCAGCGCCTGGTAGGTGCCTTCCGGATCCGGGCTGGTGACCCGGGCGGAGCCGCGCACCTGGCTGAGCGCGGCGCGCAGCGCGGTGGGGTTGGCGCCGAGCCGGGTCAGCAGGGTGGCGACCTCGGACGGCACCTCGGCCAGCGCGATCAGCAGGTGCTCACCGGAGACGTACTCGTCCCCTGCGTCCTTGGCGATCCGCTCGGCGGCGGCCAGCACGTTGAGCAGGTTGCGCGAGGTCTGCGGGGCGGACACGGTGGAGCCGGCGGCGGCCGGCAGCGCGCCCACCAGGGCCGCGATCTCGCGGCTGAGGGCGGCCGGATCGACGCCGACCGCCTGCACCATCGGCCGCGCCAGGCCCTGCTCATCGCTGAGCAGAGCCGCCGCCAGATGCGCCGGCTCGACGGCCGGATTGCCCTTCTCGGCCGCGGTCCGCACGGCCGCGGACACCGCCTGCTGGCTTCGGGTGGTCAGGTCCATGTCTGTCTACCTCTTGCTGCTACTCGACTGGTGGGTTTCGGAGCGGGCTGGTTGACCGGGGCCACGATCCTCTGTTGGGTCAACGATGGAAAGGTTGAGTCTGTTCCGCTCAACTTTAACGCATGGACGGCCTCGGTGTCTCTGTCGATCACACTCAGCGGCCCCACTCCACGCACCCGGGAACCCCAGCTGATCTGATGCACAGGTTGACCCAACCGAACGTGTCGTGTTCGGGTAGAGGTGGGTATGCACGTTCTGCCAGGGCCGCCGCCGGTGGGTGACCCGGCCAGGCTGGTGTCGGCCGAACAGGACTTCGGCGCCTGGGTCAGGCCGCACTGGGTCGCCATGTCCGCGCTCGCCCGCCGGCTGTCAGGCGTTCCCGACTGGGAGGACGTGCTGCAGGAATCGCTGAGCGCGGCCTGGCGCAAGCGTGCCCAGTTCGATCCGCACCGCGGCACGCCGCGCAACTGGCTGCTGGCGATCACCGCCGACCAGGCGCACAAGAACCGCCGGCGGCCGCGGACGGTATCCCTCGACGGTGTCGAGCATGCCGTTGCGGGCAGCGACGCGGCGCTCAACCTCGACCTGGAGCGGGCGATCGCCAAGCTTGCGCCGCGGCAGCGACTGGCCGTCACCCTGCGGTACTTCCTCGGCCTGCCGGTGGCGGACGTCGCCATGGTGATGGGCTGTGCCGAGGGGACCGCGAAATCGACGCTTGCCGACGCGCGGGACCGGATCCGGGCGTTACTCGGAGAGGACTACCGATGAACCTCGACCCAGATCCTCTCGACCGGCTGCTGGACCAACACGGCAAGCAGTGGCTCACCACGTTCGTCCCGCCGCCGTTGGAAGGCGCGCTGGCCGTAGCCACCACCCAGGCGCGGCACCGGACCCGCTGGCTGTGGCCGTTGGTCGCCGCCGCCGCGCTGCTGGCAGTTCCGCTGGTGACCGTGGTGGGAATTTCCGGATCACACCGGTCGGCCACCCATCCGCCCCGTCCGGCCGGCTTCCTGGGCGATGTCGGCTGGTTCGGCGCCGTCCTGCAGGCGGACCACCGGACGCTGACCGTTGCTGTCTACCCCGACCGGCCGGCCTACTGCCCCGGCAAGCAGCTGCCCGACCTGCACGCGGTGGTATCGGAGACCGCGACGACGGTCAGCATCCGTGCCCAGGCCTTCCGGCCGAGTTCCCCTTCGTCGATGCCGAGTGCGCCCGCCGCCGCAGCTGCCTGCTCGGACCTCGGCCCGATGCCGATGGCGATGACGGTTGAACTTCGGCAGCCGCTCGGCAGCCGCCGCCTCCTCGACGCCTTGACGGGCACCCGCCACCAGGTCTTCGAGGCCAGCACCCTGCTGACGCCGTCCTGGCTGCCTGCCGGCTATGTCGACCGGATCATCCGGTGGGAGCGCGAATTCCATAATGCGGTGGTACACGAATACCAGGGGCCCGGGACGGACCAGCTCTTCGTGGCCCGCGACCAGGGGCTTCCGGTTCCGGCCACAGCGGGTGCGAAGGTGCTCGCAACTGGAACGGTGCTCGGGCATCCGGTGAAGGTGAGCGTGTATCCCAGCTCACCCGGTACGACCTGCATGTTCTGGACCGACTCCGGATACAGGTGGTCGATCTGCTCGCGGGGTCCCGATCCCCGGCGTCCGCCGCTCGATGCCGAGCAATTGCTGCGGATCGGCAACAGCATGCGTTAGCTGCGCACCCTGAAACCGGGCCTCCGTCGGCGGGTATCCAGAAGGGCGGCGAGCTGCGACAATCCGGGCACCCCTTGGAGAGAGGCAGGAGTCCCGCCATGCCGCAGTTACCCCGCGTCGCCGGCCTGATCGCCGCCGCCACCCTGGTCCTGGCCCTGGCACCCGCCGCCGCGGGCGCGGTCAGCAGCGCCCCGTCGGCCGGCCCCACCAGCGGTCCGTGCCACTACACCCCGACCCCGGATGACCCGGCGGTCCGGCCGGTGTCACTGCCCCCGGACCCTGCCAACACGCCCGACCACGGCAGGGTGCTGGTCACGCTCGACACCAACCGTGGGCCGATCCCGATGCTGCTGGACCGAGCCGAGGCGCCGTGCACCGTGCAGAGTTTCCTGCACCTGCTGACCGCCGGCTTCTACGACGACACCATCTGCCACCGGCTGACCACCTACCCGACGCTGTCGGTGCTGCAGTGCGGCGATCCGAGCGGGACCGGGGAGGGCGGGCCGGGCTACCGGTACGCCGACGAGCTGCCGACCGACCTGCCGGTCTGGCCCGGCGACCCGGCCGACAGCCCGCGACGGGTGTACGCCCGCGGCACCCTGGCGATGGCCAATGCCGGCCCGGACACCAACGGCAGCCAGTTCTTCTTGGTCTACAAGGACTCGCGGCTACGGCCGAACTACACCATCTTCGGCCAGATCCTGCCGGTCGGGCTACGCACCCTGGACCGGATTGCGGCCGGTGGTGTCGATCCCACCGACCCGGGTGCGCCGCTGGACGGGATGCCGGCGCTGAGCACGCACATCCTCGTCGGGTACACCCGCCCGTCGATCGGCTGAGCCCGGGCTGACCCGAGCCCGTCATCATCAGCCCGACCGGAGCCGGTTCAGCGGCGCCGGACGGTCAACCTCGCGGTCGCCACAGCACCAGTGCGGTGCCGGAGTCGGAGTAGGACCGGCCCATCGGGACCGAGACGATGTCGCCGGCCGGTCCCGCGGCGAACAGCCGGCGGCGCAGGTTGGCTCCGGGGCGGCTGGCGCGACGCCGATCCTCCTCGGCCTGGGCCAGCCGCTCGCGCAGCTCGTGCACCTCGTTCTCCAGCTCGAGGATCCGCTTGATGCCCGCCAGGTTGACGCCCTCCTCCTGCGAGAGCCGCTGCACCTCACGCAACTGCTCGATGTCGCGGGAGGAGTAGCGCCGGCCCCGGCCGGGAGTGCGGTGCGGTGACACCAGGCCCAGCCGGTCGTACTGCCGCAGCGTCTGCGGGTGCATCCCGGCCAGCTCGGCCGCCACCGAGATCACGAAGACGGCGGCCGAGTGCGGAACCCGCGGGGCGCTCATGCCGACCGGGCCTGCGCCATCAGGCCGGCTCGCGGATCGTCGCCGGCGGTGGCCGCGGCGTACGCCTCGACGGCCTCCCGGGCCGCGCCGTCCAGCTTCTGCGGAACGGCGACCGAGACGCTGACCAGCAGGTCCCCGGTGGTGTCCTTGCGGGCGACGCCCTTGCCCTTGACCCGCAGCACCCGGCCGGACGGGGTGCCCGGCGGCAGCTTCACGGTCACGGTGGAGCCGTCGAAGGTCGGCACCGCGATCTGGGCACCCAACGCCGCCTCGGCGAAGGTCACCGGGACCGTCACCGTCAGGTCGTCGCCGGACCGGCCGAACAGCGGATGCGGCTCGACCGCCACGGTCAGGATCAGGTCCCCGTTGCCGCCCGGCCCGGGATTGCCCTTGCCGCGCAGCCGGATCTTCTGGCCGTCCTTGACCCCGACCGGCACCCGGGTGGTGACAGTGCTGCCGTCGGCGCGGCGCAGGCTCACCGTGTCGCCCTCGACGGCCTGCCGGAAGGTCAGCGTGGTGGTGGCCTCGACGTCGCTGCCGGTACGCCGCGGCGGCTGCCCGAACCCGGCGCTGCCACCGCCACCGGCGAACATGCCGCCCAACAGGTCCTCGATGTTGATGCTGCTCGAGCCGCTGTAACCGGCGCCAGGGGTGCGGCCGGACTGCCGGCTGAAGAAGCCGGAGAACACGTCGTCGGAGAAGCCGCCGGTCGGCCCGCTGCCCGCGGTGAAACGGGCCCGGCCGCCGGCCATCGCCCGGACCGCGTCGTACTCCTTGCGCTGGGTCGTGTCGGACAGCACCGAGTAGGCCTCGCTGACCTCCTTGAACCGGGCCTCGGCCCGGGCGTCGCCCGGGTTCTTGTCCGGGTGCAGGTCCTTGGCCAGCTTGCGGTACGCCTTCTTGATGTCGGAGTCCGACGCGTCGGAGGCGACGCCCAGGGCTTTGTAGAAGTCCCTGTCGAACCAGTCCTGGTTGGCCATGACGTCATCCCTCCTTCGGTGCTGTTGCTGCGATGGCCCACATGGCTTCCGCTACCGGGGGTCGGCCACTGACACCCGGGCCGGGCGCACCACCCGGTCACCGATCCGGTAGCCCGGCTGGAGCACGCCGACCACGGTGGTCACCTCGGTGCCCTCGGCGAGTTCCTCATCGACGTGCATCAGCGCGTCGTGCACCGCCGGGTCGAAGGCGGCACCCGGCTCGCCGAAGCGCTCCACCCCGTACTTGGCCAGCGTGGACTCGAGCTTGTCGGCGATGCCGGCCAGCGGACCGGCCTCCAGGTCGCCGTGCTGGCGTGCCAGGTGGATGTCGTCGAGCACCGGCAGCAGCGACTCCACGACCGAGGCGATCGCCAGCTCCCGGGCGGTGGCCCGGTCCCGGTCGACCCGCTTGCGGTAGTTGGCGTACTCGGCCTGCAACCGCTGCAGGTCGGCCAGCCGTTCGGCGGCCAGCACCTCGTTGGCGTCCGGCGTGGCGGCATCGGCGGGCTCGGCCGCCGGGGCGCCGCCGGCGGGCGGGGTGCTGCCCCCGCCCGCCGGCGACACCGGTGAGCCGTCCGGTGCGATCTTTCGCTTGTCGGCGAAGGTGAAACCGGGAGTGGGACCACCCACCGGCTCCTCCGGCGCCGCGCTCGGCGATGTCATGTCAGGCTCCTGCTCGTGCTCGGCAGCCTCGTGCGCTGCCTCGGCGGGGTCGAACTCGGTCATCGCTACTAGTTCTGCTCGTCGATGACCTCGGCGTCGACCACGTCGTCCGCATCGCCGGGCTGGCTTGCCTGCGGGCCGTCACCGTCCGGTGCCGACGAAGCCTGCTCGGCCTGCTGGGAGGCGTAGACCGCGCTGGCTGCCTTGCCGCTGACCTCGTTGAGGGCGGTGGTCTTGGTCGAGATCGTCTCGTTGCTGGCGTTGGCGTCGGCCAGGGTGCTCTTCAGCTCGGCCAGAGCCGACTCGAGCTCGGTCTTGGACTCGGCCGGGATCTTCTCGCCGGAGTCGGCGATGAACTTCTCGGTCTGGTAGACCAGCTGCTCGGCGGAGTTGCGGATCTCGGCCGTCTCGCGACGGGCCTTGTCCTCGGCGGCGTGCGCCTCGGCGTCCTTCATCATCCGGTCGATCTCGTCCTTGGACAGGCCCGAGCCGCCGGTGATGGTCATGCCCTGCTGGTTGCCCGAGGCCAGGTCCTTGGCCGAGACGTGCACGATGCCGTTGGCGTCGATGTCGAAGGTCACCTCGACCTGCGGAACGCCGCGCGGCGCCGCCGGGATTCCGGTCAGCTCGAAGACGCCCAGCTTCTTGTTGTAAGCCGCGATCTCCCGCTCCCCCTGGTAGACCTGGATCTGCACGCTGGACTGGTTGTCGTCGGCGGTGGTAAAGATCTCCGAGCGCTTGGTCGGGATGGTGGTGTTGCGCTCGATCAGCTTGGTCATGATGCCGCCCTTGACCTCGATGCCCAGCGACAGCGGGGTCACGTCGAGCAGCAGGACGTCCTTCACCTCGCCCTTGAGCACGCCGGCCTGCAGGGCGGCGCCGACCGCCACCACCTCGTCCGGGTTGACGCCCTTGTTCGGCTCCTTGCCGCCGGTCAGCTGCTTGACCAGGTCGACCACGGCCGGCATCCGGGTGGAACCGCCCACCAGCACGACGTGGTCGATCTTGTCGAGGGAGATGCCGGCATCGCGGATGACGTTCTGGAACGGCACCTTGGTGCGCTCCAGCAGGTCGGCGGTGATCCGCTGGAATTCGGACCTGCTCAGCTGCTCGTCCAGGAACAGCGGGTTCTTCTCCGCGTCCACGGTGATGTAGGGCAGGTTGATCGAGGTCTGCTGGGAGGCGGACAGCTCGATCTTGGCCTTCTCGGCGGCCTCGCGCAGCCGCTGCATCGCCATCTTGTCCTTGGTCAGGTCGATGCCGTGCGCGGCCTTGAACTTGTCGACCAGCCAGTCGATGACCTTCTGGTCCCAGTCGTCACCACCGAGGTGGTTGTCGCCGTTGGTGGCCTTGACCTCGATCACGCCGTCGCCGATCTCGAGCAGCGAGACGTCGAAGGTGCCGCCGCCGAGGTCGAAGACCAGGATGGTCTGCTCCTTCTCGCCCTTGTCCAGCCCGTAGGCCAGCGCCGCCGCGGTCGGCTCGTTGACGATCCGCAGCACGTTCAGGCCGGCGATGGTGCCGGCCTCCTTGGTGGCCTGCCGCTGGGCGTCGTTGAAGTAGGCGGGCACGGTGATGACCGCGTCGGTGATGGTCTCGCCCAGGTAGGCCTCGGCGTCCCGCTTGAGCTTCTGCAGGACGCGGGCGCTGATCTCCTGCGCGGTGTAGTTCTTGTCGTCGATGGCGATGGACCAGTCGGTGCCCATGTGCCGCTTGACCGACCGGATGGTGCGGTCGACGTTGGTGACGGCCTGGCGCTTGGCGACCTCGCCGACCAGGACCTCTCCGTTCTTGGCGAAGGCGACGACGGACGGCGTGGTCCGTGAGCCCTCCGCGTTCGCGATGACCTCCGGCTCGCCACCGGTCAGGACGGCGACGACGGAGTTGGTGGTGCCGAGATCGATTCCGACCGCGCGTGCCATGGTGAACTCCTCTTGGTACTCAGGTTGGGTACTCGTGGTTCTGCTCTGGGTGCTGCTCTTGGTGCTGCTCTGCCGATCGTTCGGCACTCCCGGCATCGTGCTACCTGGATGGAGCTTCTGTCAAAAGAACTGAGTCCCCTACGCTCAAGTTCCCTCGAAAGCTGTTGCCTGCGTCACAACATGCTTCGTTGAATGAGCCTTTCCTTGCTTGTGGATAAGTTTGCGCACGGTTGCCTGGGATTGCCTAGGGTCGGGCCGCATGGGGATGGATGGCTCCGGCACCGGCCGACATGGTCACTGAGCGGTTCGCGTTGCCGGTCGAGCCGGTACCCGCAGCCCGGCTCTGCCTGGAACAGCGGATGCCGGCCGGGGACCCGGCGCAGCTTCGGTTCGCCGCTCGACGGGCCGGCCATACCGCCGAGGAGCTGCGCCGGACCTCCGCAGCCCTGTTGTCCACGGTCGACTCGGCCCTGTGGACCGGCGCCGCTCACCGGGCCTTCGCTGAGCAGGTCCGCGCGCACGCCCCACTGCTGTCGGCGACCGTCGAGCGCTACGAGCGTTACGCCGACCTGCTCGGCACCTACGCGGCCGCTCTGGACGAGACCGCACCCCGGCTCGCGGCCGCCCGCAGCCGGCTGTACCAGCGCTACGAGGAACTGGCGGGCCAGGGCTTCGCCTCCGAGCTGACCTCCGCAGCCGACCCCGGCTTCTCAGCGGGGAACGGGCGGCAGTCCGCCGCTGCGGAGCTCCTGCCGCTCGCCCAGAGCTTCAAGGCCTGCTACGACCGGTGGGCTGACGCTCTGGACCGCTGCCTGCTGGCCTTGCGGCAGACCGACCAGGCCGACCCCACCCACGACCGGCATGGCTTGCGTGCACTCGGACATCAGGTGGGCCACCTCACGGTCACCGTTGCCGGCACCTTCGAGCAGGCGGTGCTGCACCCGTCACTGTCCAACATCTCGGCCTGCCTGAGCGAACTCAACACCGGACTGTCCGTGCTCGGGGTCGGGTTGCTGTTCATCTACCCACCAGCCGGCGCAGCCTGCCTCGCGGTCGCCACCGTCCTGGCCGTAGCCCAACTCGCCGTCGACAGCACCCGCAGAGCACACGGCGAACACGTCAGCAACACCAGCCTCGGCTTCGACCTGGCAGCAACGATTCCGATCGGTGGCGGCGCCATGCGTTCCCTTCGGGCCGCCGACAACGTGGTCCATCTCGTGCCGGGCGGTGGATTGCTAGCCCACGAGGGGCTCGACGGTGGCCATACCCTCGCCAAACACGTCGGCAAGTCCGAGGAGTTCCTGCGCAACCGGCTGGCGACCGAGCCCGGCCTCAGCGCAGCCTCCACCTTCCACGACCGAGAAGCCGCAGAAAGGGCCATCAGCGAAGCGCTGGCCAGGAACCGGGCTCGGATCGAGGAATGGTTGGGCACGCCGTCCCGCGGTATCCGTGTGACCGCCCGCGTTACGGTGCGGGGCTCTACCCTTGGACGGGACAACGATGAGCTAGCGGAGGTATCCCGAGTGATGGTCGTTCTCCGACGCGATAGCGGATTTACCAGCGGCTACCGAATTCACACCGCTTGGCCCGCGCCATGAGAACTCCTGCGCTCGAGCACCTGCTCGGGGCCTACCTGCATGCTGACTGGCGGATGGACTACCCCGACAGTCTCGCGGCGGTGACCGACTTCGTGCACTCGGAGCCCGGCTCTGCACCGCAGCTGCCTTCCGAGATCAACTCCCTGCTCACTCAGATCACTGACGAGACGAAGCTGCGGGAGTACCTGGCCGGCGAATTGGACTCCTGGTACCTGCCATACGGCGATGGATGGGGCAGCACTCGGGACTGGCTGCTGGCCGTTGCGGACCGGGCCGAGGAAGTCCTGCGCACCTCACCGGCGGCCTGAAGGCCCATTCGACCTGGGCAGAAGGCAGCGACGTGACGATAAGTACCTCAGCGCTGGAAACGTTGCTGGGCGGCTACTTGCATGAGGACTGGGGCGACGATTACGCGACCGCCCGCGATGCCATTGACCAGTTCGCGCGTATCGAACACGACCACGCACCTGCTCTCCGGGCTGAGGTGGACGAGGTGATCAGGCGATCCAGCTCAGATTCCGAGCTGAGGGTGCGGTTGCGCAGGCTAGGCCTGGTATACCGGATTCGGTTCGATGGCTGGATGTCGCATCGTGACTGGTTGCTGGCAGTCGCCGACCAGGTCGAGGAAGTCCTGCTTACCGCACCGCTCGAACAGTTTTTCGGCGGTTATCTCAACGAAGACTGGGCCGACGACTACTCCGACCCGTGGGAAGCCGTCGACGATTTCGTTCATTGCCAGCCCAGTTATGCGCTTAGGCTGCGTTCCGCCATCGAGGCGATCGTCCGCGAGTATCCGGCGCAAGACGTTCTCGAAATTCGTCTGATACGAATGGGCCTCGGATACCGCATTCAATTCCACGGGTGGACCTCGCACCGTGATTGGTTGATGGCGGTCGCGGACCGGGTCGACGAGGTGCTGCGCACCACCCCCGCCGCCTGACGGGGTCGGCCAGCGCCACAGGGAGAGCCCATGCAGATCCAGCTCCGGCACAACCCGTCCTTCACCGTCGCCCGGTGCCTGCTGGCCGGCGGTGAGCCGATGCGGGTCGAAGGCGGCGCGATGATGGCCCACAGCGCCGGCGTCCACCTGGAGGCCAAGGCCGAGGGTGGCCTGCTCAAGGGACTCAAGCGTGCCGCGCTCGGCGGCGGCGGCGCCGGCGACATCATCGGCGGCCTGTTCCGCGGCTGAGAAGACAGGGCGCGCCGGCCGCGACGGCCTACCTACCTCCACCGGGCAGGCCCAGATCTGCCCGACCTTCCCCCGGCGTGGCGGAGTAGGGCGAAAGCCCCTACAACGCCCAACGCCCCGCGCCCATCCTGGGTCCAACCGCATGGCCGACACCGGGGACCTGCCATGCGCCTGTGACGGGGGAGGCCGCGATGAGCACCGACGACAAGACCTACCGGGCAGCTGCACCAGCGTTCGACGATCGGCCCGCACCGCCACCGACTCCCGGTTCGAGCCCACCGCCGCCCCGCTCGTCCCGCTGGCCGGGGCTGATCGCCGTCCTCGCCGTGCTGGTGCTGGCCGCCGGCGTCCTGACCACCCTGCTGATCCGCAGGGGCGACGACCGGCCGGCAACCCCGGACACGCGGTCGACCGGGCCGACCGGTACCTCGGCAGCTGCGAGCCCGTCCCCCTCGACCACTGCGTCGGCCAGCACCACGGCATCCAACGCCCCCACCACCAGCACGCCGACCCAGACAGCACCGGCGCTGCTGCCACGCGGCGCCGAGGCGGCCCGCCACGCGATCCCCTGGGCGCAGGTCGACGACGGCTGGAGCCTGCGCGCCTGGAGCAGCAAGTCCGACCCCTACGCGACACCGCTCACCCCGTCGACGCTGTTCCTCGTCAATCCGGTCGGCGGCCGCTACCGGATAGCCACCGTGCCACCGGACACCTTCCCGGTGGCCTGGTCGCCGGGCCGGCGCTACGCGGTGCTGCACTCCTTCGACCTGCTACGCGAGTACGACCTGACCACCGGACGGCAACTGGCCAGCTTCACCCTCGGCAACCGCACCCTGATCGGCTACGCGGGCCCGGGCGCGCACTCCCTGCTGCTCATCAACCCCGCGGTCGGCGACCCGGGGGCCAGGTTCGAGGTGGTGAACACCAGCGGTCGCCACCAGCGCACCCTGCCCGACGGCACCTCGGCGTCCGGCCGATTCCTCACCGCGCTCTACCGGCCCGACAACTCCTCCCTGCTGATCGCCGGCCAGCACGGCTTCGTCGTCCTCGGCAGTGACGACCACGTGATCCGGCAGATCGCCTACCCGGCCGGTGCGCAGCAGTGCTACGCCGCCCACTGGTGGAGTGCCCAGGTCGCGATGGGAAGCTGCCACTACCTGACGCCGGGCCACGGCTCGGGGGTGGACAACCTGGTCCTGATCCCGGTGGACGGACGTGCCGTCAGCCTGCTGACGCACTCGACCTCGCCCTACCACACCTACATCGACGCCTGGCGCTACAGCGGTGGCGTCGTCGCCGCGGTGGCGTCCGGCTCCTGCGGGATCGCCGACCTGGCCACTCTCGACGCCGCCGGCAACAGCCACCCCTACTCCTACCGGATGCCGGCCGGGGTATCCGGCGTAGCGAAGGTGCTCGGGGTCCACGCCGACCGGGTGACGCTGATGACCGGCGGTTGCGACGCCCGCAAGCGCTCCATCGTCAGCCTCGACCTGCGGACCGGCGCCACCACGGCACTGCTCGGCCCGGGGCTCAACGGCGGTTCGGTCTGGCGGTGAGACGGGTGGGCGGCGCCGGCCAGCTCAGCCGGTCGCCCGGAACGCGGCGATCCCGGCGGCCCAGTACATCGAGTTGCCGAACGTCGCGGTCGTGGCCACCGGCGTGGCGCCGGCGCCCACCCGGTAGCCGGCCCGCACGCTCACCGGAGTGCCGGCCGCGCTGGTTCGTTGCGGCAACGCGGTGAAACCGGCCGTGGTCAGCGTCATCGCCTGCGTCGAGCCGTGGCCGGCCGCGAAACCGACCAGCAGCTCACCCGTCGCCGGCGTGATCGACCCGGAGTTGGCCGCCGTGCTGGTCCCGGCAGCGCCGACCGCCCGATCCATCGGGCTGCTGGTGGCTACTCCGGAGAACTCCAGCACCGAGGTGGCCTGCATCAGCGCAGAACCGCTCCGGACGGTCACCGAGGTCACCGGCCTGGCGTTCGCACAGAACCACAGCTCGCCCTCGGAATAGTGACCGGATGCGAAGTAGGCACCCACCCTGGTCCAGGTGTTGCCGGCCGGGTCGGTCACCGCGGTGATGTGGTTGGTGGCGCCGGTATACCCGGCGACTGCCAGCACCAGCAGGTCGCCGGACGTGCTGCTGGCCGGCAGCGTGGTGGTCAGCGTGCTGGCCGCCGCCGTCTCCGTCGCCCCGGCGGACTGCACCAGGCGAACGGTGCCGCTGCCGGTGATCGTCAGCGTGACAGGAACGGTATGGGTGGCCGAGCTGCCCGTACCGGTCACCGTCACCGTGCTGGTCGAGGGCGGCGTGCCGGCCGCAACGGTGAGCGTCAGGACCGAACTGGTTCCCGCCGTGATCGTCGGGGGATTCAGGGTCGCCGAGACCCCGGCCGGCAACCCGCTCGCGGTCAGCGAGACGCTCTGGGCGACGCCGCTGGTCACCGTGCTGCCGATGCTGACGGCGCCGCTGCCGCCGGCGGCCACCGAGACCGAGCCCGGTGTGGCGCTGAGCGCGAAGTCGTTCGTCACCGGCTGGCTGTGGTGGCAGGTGCGGGTGCCGCTGTCGGTCCAGGTCTTGCCTGCCTCCGGCACGAAACGCCAGTCGTAACTGCCCTGGTGCAGCGTGAGCGCCAGCACCCCGAAGGTCGAGTTCTGGCTGACCACGCTGTTCGGATGCCGGGTGCCGAGGCCGGTGAAGAAGGCGCCGCCGGTGCCGACCACGAACTGGGTGATGCCGCCGGTCGGATTCAGCCCGGCGGCGTTGTCCTGCGGATCGAAGCGCTCGTAGTCGTGCGAGTGGCCGCTGAGCAGCAGATCGGCACCGGCGCTGTACAGGTCCTGGTACAGCCCGGTCAAGAAGGTGCTGTCACCCTCGTGGCCGCTGGAATAGCGCGGATGGTGGTCGAAGGCCAGCGTGCACTGGCCGGGATGGGCGGCCAGATCCGCCCTCAGCCAGGTCTCCTGCGCACCGCCCACCGCGCAGCCGCCGCTGATCTGGGCGCAGTTGGAGTTCAACGCGATGACGTGCCAGGCACCGAGGTCGAAGCTGTAGTAGCCCTTCGCGGGATCGCCGGCAGCCGCCCCGAAGTAGCCGAAGTAGCCGGAGGCACCCGGCAGGCCGTATTCGTGGTTGCCGGGCACCGGATGGATGATCGGCTTGACCCGCCCCCAGGTCGGGTCGAACACGGTGGCGTAACCGTTCGGGGTGGCATCGCTCTGCATGGTGTCGCCCAGCGCCAGCACCCCCGTGTAGCCCCCGCTGACGAGCAGGTCGGAGGTGTATTTCATCCGGCAGGCGGTCGATGTTCCCAGGCCGCCGTTGTAGTTCGGGTCCGACGTTCCGCACCCGATATCACCGGCCGCGGCGACGGTCGGATCGGTGGCGGTCACTACAGGCCGGGCGGCCGGCAGCGAACGGGCCACCGCGGGCCGGCCCGGCGATGCCGCGGCGGCCGCGCCGCTCTGCAGTGACCACGCCGTCAGCGCGCCGAGCAGTACCCCCGTGATCGCTCGCATCGCCGTTCCCCCGTTCGGCCGATTCGGCACAGTGTGCGCATCGGCCGGTACCGGCGGCAGGGCCTAAGTGCCCTACCCGGGCTGACGACGGCGTGCCCTTGTCCGGAAAGAGGGAGGCCCTGCGGAGAACCCGTGCGGGGTCAGTTGAGGATCGTGCCACCGTTCACGCCGGGACCCAGCAGAGCCGTGCTGACCCCGGTCCGCAGGTCCACGCTGAACAACGACCGGGAGGGGGTTCCGCAGACGCCGGTGGCCAGCAGGGCCTGGTCGGCGTACACCCCCAGCAACCGCGCCTGGCCGGACACCCCGGACGGCCGGCGGAAGTGGTAGGGGTGCGCCGTCCCGGCGCTGTCGATGGTGTCCAGGCCGCCGAAGCCGCAGGAGGCGTTCTGCTGGGCGAGGATGCCTTTGCTGAAACGCCAGCCGGCGAAGTAGCCGTACTCGGGCGGCGTGCCCTTGGCCAGCTCGGTCACCCGGCCGGTGCCGATATCGATCCGAACCAGCTTCGACGAGCAGGTACCCAGTGCCACCTGGCTGGACCACCACGAGTTCACCTCGCAGCTGCCACCTGCGGGGTAGCTGATCTGCCGGAGCAGCACGCCGTCGTTGCTGAGCACCGCCACGCCGCGCTGATCGGAGAAGAGGAACCGCGACCCGTCGGCGGTGTAGAGGGCGGTCCGGCCCACGAACCGGCCGGTGCGCGCTCCGCCGTCGGGAATGCTGAGCTGGTGCACGCCGGCGGTGCTGACCCGCTCCAGCACGTTCGGCTCGTCGCCGACCCCGCCGCTCTCCAGCAACAGCGAGTGTCCACCGGGCCCGGCGTAGCCGAGCAGGCCGCCCTTGACGAGTACGAAACTGCTCAACCGGGTGCCGGTGCGCAGCGCCAGCTCCTGGAACACCCGAGCGCCGTCCGACCGATACGTCACCACGATCGCGCGCCGGCGATCCGGCGACCAGGCGGTCAGGACGGTGTTCGGCAGCAGGGTGGCGATGCGGTACCGGCCGCCGATGGGATTGATCAGGTACAGCGTCGAGGCTGTGGCGCCGTTCGCGTTCGAGTCGGCAGCCCAGGCGTGCAGGCTCCAGCCGGCGTCCACCTGGTTCCAGCGGATGGCGCTCGCCGGCGCCTCCTGGCCGTGCGGTAGCAGCACCGGCTGAGCCGGGCTCACGCTGACCGAAGCCGGCGCCGAGGGCGTGATAGAGACCGACGCCGAGGCGGTCGGTCCGGATCCCGTCGCGGTCGGGGTGGGCGCCGCCGAGGTGGTCACCTGGCTGGCCGGCGGTGCCGGGGTGGCCGTCCGGTTCGAGTGCCGCGCGACGAGCACGACGGTCAGCGTTCCGGCGGCCAGCAGCAGGGCGACCAGAGCGGCGATCACCCAACGCCTGTCGGGTGATCTGCGTGGTGGGGGATAACCGGAACCCGGCGGCGGGGGCAGCGGCGCGGCCGCGACCGGGCCCATCCTCGATCCGGCACGGACTCGGGCATCCTCGTCGCTGGTCATGGCAGCCTCCGCAGGTGCACGGCCGGCCGTGGAACCGGCCGGCCAGTGGCGTCGAATGTGGACTCGCGGCCAGCGTGCGCCCACGGCCGGCCGGGCGGACAGGGTCTTTCGGCCGCTGATGGGCGATTCGCACGCAGCCCGCTGGTTCGAGGCACCGGACGGCGAGCACGTCTCACGCTCGACACCCGCGGTAGCCGGTGCCGGAATGGCTCTGTACGGGCAGGTGGAAGTGCGTCACTATGAGCGCCGACTGCCCTAACCCTGGGAGGGTCCGATGTCCAGCGCCGCTGCCAACCTGCCGAGCACCACCGACGACGACCGGCTGGCCGCCCTGGGCTATCGACCGCAGCTCAACCGGGTGCTCGGACTGTTCGCCAACTTCGCGGTCGCCTTCACCTACCTGTCCCCGATGGTGGGCATCTACTCGCTGTTCGTGCTCGGCGTCGGCACCGGCGGGCCGGCCTACGTCTGGCTGACCTGGATTCCGGTGGCCGGCATGCTGCTGGTGGCACTGGTCTTCGGCGAGCTGGCCAGCCACTATCCCGTCGCCGGTGCCCTCTACCAGTACAGCAAGTTCTCGGTCGGCCCGCGCTACGGCTGGTTCGTCGGGTGGTTCTACGGCATCGCGCTGCTGATCACGGTTGCCGCGGTGGACACCGGAGTCGTCAGCTACGTCACCGCGCTCGGCTCCAACTGGTTCGGCTGGAGCTTCGACCCGACCGACCATCTGACCATCCTGGTCGTCACCGTCGGCCTGCTGCTGATCCAGACCATCCTCAACATCACCGGCGCCACCGTGATGGGGCGGGTCGCCCAGTTCGGAGTTTACGTAGAGATCGTCGGCACCCTGGGCATCGCGATCATCCTGGCGATCCACGGCTTCCACCACGGGCTGGGTTTCCTGTTCTCCACCCAGCAGGTCCAGCACGCCGCGTCCAACCCGCTCGGCCTGGACTTCGGCGGCCACTGGCTCACCGGTGCCGCACTGATCGCGGTGCTGGCTCCGGTCTACATCTTCTATGGCTTCGAGTCGGCGGGCGACATCTCCGAGGAAACCCGGGACGCCGGCCGGCAGGTACCCCGCGCGATGCGCTGGGCGCTGATCTGGGGCGGGGTCAGCTCGTTCCTGCTGATCGCGTCGCTGCTGCTGGCGATGCCGTCCGGCAAGAACCCGGTCGGCCAGACCGTCGACGGTGGCGGCGTCCCGTTCATCCTCGGCCAGCTGCCCAGTTGGCTGCAGGACCTGCTGTTGCTGCTGATCATCTTCGCGTTTTTCTCCTGCGGCACCTCGGTGCAGGGTGCCGGCAGCCGGCTGGCCTTCTCCTACGCCCGCGACGGTGCACTGCCAGGCTCGGCGTACCTGTCCGCGGTGCACCGCAGGTTCCGCACCCCGGTGAACGCGCTGATCGCGGGATCGGTGGTCAGCGCGCTGTTCGTCCTGCTGGTGTTCGCCTCGCCGGACCACGACGTGAAGTTCGGCTTCGTCACCTACCCGGCCAACACCAACGTGCTGGTGTCGCTGGTGTCCTTCGGCGTCAGCGGCATCTATCTGTCCTTCCTGCTCACCGTGATCGGCGCCATCGTGGCCCGCCGGCGCGGCTGGGTCGCCGAGGGCTCGTTCCGGCTCGGCCGGTGGGCCTGGCCGGTCACCCTGGTGGCCGCCGGCTACCTCGCCCTGATGCTGCTCAACGTGGTGCTGCCGACCGGGCTGAGCAGCCCGCGCGGCTACTTCAACCTGGACTGGATCACCCTGCTGGTGATGCTGGCGGTCACGGTGGTCGGCGTGCTGGTCTTCCTGGTCGCCCACCCGGACCGCCGGATCAGCCGGCACCTCAGCGACACCGACGAGCCAAGCGGCGCGGAGCGGGCAGCCCGGCGGGTGTGATCCGGTCCGCCCTGAGGGTTACCGGTGGGTAACCCTGGGTATCCTGGGGCCGTCCGCCCGACGATCAGAGCTGACCGACGCTGGAGGCCGCAGTGGCACTGCGCATCATCCTGACCCTGCTGATGACCGCGGCCACCGCGGCGATCGCGGGCCGGCGGATCTTCTGGCTGGTACGGCTGATCCGCTCCGGCACCGCCGCACCCGGGCGTGGCAAGAACGCCGCCGGCCGGATCGCCAACGACGCCGAGGAGGTGCTGGGCCAGACCCGGCTGCTCAAGTGGTCGGTCCCGGGCCTGGCGCACTTCTTCACCTTCTGGGGCTTCGTCATCCTGAACCTGACGATCCTGGAGGCCTACGGCGCGCTGCTGATCGACCGCGACTTCCACATCCCGCTGGTCGGAAAGTGGCAGGCGCTCGGCTTCGTCGAGGATCTGATGGCGGTCGCGGTCCTCCTCGGCCTGGCCACCTTCGCGGTGCTGCGGCTGCGCAACGCCCCCGCACGCAAGCAGCGGGACTCCCGCTTCTACGGTTCGCACACCGGGCCGGCCTGGGTGATCCTCGGCATGATCAGCCTGGTCATCGTCACGCTGCTGCTGCTGCGCGGCGCGCAGCTGAACGCCGGCGAGTTTCCGTACGGGGACTCGAAGTGGACCTTCGCCTCGTACCTGGTGGCCAAGGCACTCGGCACCGGCGACTACAACACCGGCCTGGCCACCCTGTTCCTGCTGCTGCAGGTGGCGGTCGTGCTGGTGTTCCTGATCATCGTCACCTACTCCAAGCACCTGCACATCGCCACCGCCCCGATCAACGTCTACTTCAAGCGGCAGCCCTTGGCCCTCGGGGCGCTGTTGCCGGTCACCGACGCCGCCGGCAAGCCGATCGACTTCATGGACGCGGAGAACCTGTCCGAGGACACCGTCTTCGGCAAGGGAAAGATCGAGGACTTCAGCTGGAAGGGCTACCTGGACTTCGCGACCTGCACCGAGTGCGGCCGCTGCCAGTCCCAGTGCCCGGCCTGGAACACCGGCAAGCCGCTGTCACCCAAGCTGGTGATCATGGACCTGCGCGACCATCTGTTCGCCAAGGCCCCGTACCTGATCGGTGGCAAGGCGGTGCCGGACGGCGGCACCGTGACCGCCGGAGACACCGGCGAGGCCGGCGCCGACGGCCAGGCCCACCCGCACGGCGTGTCCGAATCGGGATTCGGCCGGGTCACCGGCACCAACGCCGCCCAGTACAGCCGACCATTGGTCGGCGACCTCGCCTCGCACGGCGTGATCGACCCGGACGTGCTGTGGTCCTGCACCACCTGCGGCGCCTGCGTCGAGCAGTGCCCGGTGGACATCGAGCACATCGACCACATCGTCGATATGCGGCGCTACCAGGTGCTGATCGAGTCCTCGTTCCCGTCCGAGGCGGGCTCCATGCTGCGCAACCTGGAGAACAAGGGGAATCCCTGGGGCCTGCCGGTGCGCAACCGGGAGGAGTGGACCGAGGGTCTGGGCTTCGAGGTGCGCCGGGTCTCCCCCGGCCAACCGCTGCCCGCCGAGGTCGAGTACCTGTTCTGGGTCGGCTGCGCCGGTGCCCTGGAGGACCGGTCCAAGAAGGTCACCCGGGCCTTCGCCGAGTTGCTGCACGTCGCCGGGGTGGAGTTCGCCGTCCTCGGCGCGCAGGAGACCTGCAGCGGAGACCCGGCCCGCCGGCTCGGCAACGAGTTCGTCTTCCAGATGCTGGGCGCGGAGAACGTCGAGAAGCTCAACTCGATCAAGCCCGAGGGCCGGCCGCTCAAGATCGTCGCCACCTGCCCGCACTGCTTCAACACCATCTCCAACGAGTACCCGCAGCTCGGCGGCGAGTACGAGGTGGTGCACCACACCCAGCTGCTCGGCACCCTGGTCGCCGACGGCCGGCTGACCCCGGTGGAGCCGGTCGACAAGAAGGTCACCTACCACGACCCCTGCTACCTGGGCCGGCACAACAAGGTCTACACCCCGCCGCGGGAGGTGCTCGGCGCCATCCCGCAGCTGCGCTCGCAGGAGATGCACCGGTGCAAGGACCGCGGTTTCTGCTGCGGCGCGGGCGGCGCCCGGTTCTGGATGGAGGAGAAGATCGGCAAGCGGATCAACGTCGAGCGCACCGAGGAGGCGCTCGGCCTGCAACCCGACCTGATCTCCACCGCCTGCCCGTTCTGCATGGTGATGCTGTCCGACGCGGTGACCGGCAAGAAGGCCGACGGCACCGCCGCCGACCACGTGCAGGTGCTCGACGTCGCGCAGATCCTGCAGCAGTCGATGCGCCGGCCGGCAGCACCCGAGCAGCCGGAGCCGGTGGTCGCCGACTGAGCTTCCCGTTCGAGGCGGCCCAGGCCATCGGGTTCGGGGCGGGCCGGCCCCTCGGGACCGGCGCGGGTCAGCTGAAGAACAGGAACTTGGTCAGCGCGGCCAGCCCGACCACCACGATGACCGCGCGCAGCATGATCGGCGACAGCCGCCGTCCCACCGCCGCGCCCAGCTGGCCGCCGACCGTGGACCCGACCGCGATCAGTGCCACGTACACCCAGTTCGGGTGCGCGAGCAGCACGAACAGCAGCCCGGCGACCGCGTTCACCACTCCGGACAGCACGTTCTTCAGGCCGTTGACCCGCTGCAGGTCGGAGTCGAGCAGGGCGCCCATGATCGCCACCAGCAGCACGCCCTGCGCGGCCCCGAAGTAGCCGCCGTACACGCCGGTCAGCAGTACCAGCACCCACAGCAGACCCGCGTGCCGGCCGTGCTGTACCTGCTGTGCGGCCGGGTCGACGCCGACGAAGCGGCGCGACAGCCGGGGCTGGGCGACCACCAGCGCCAACGCCAGCACGATCAGGGCCGGCACCACCGCCCGGAACACCCCGGCCGGCAGCACCAGCAACAGCAACGCCCCGGCGATGCCGCCGATCAGGGACGCCGACCCCAGCCGCAGCAGCCGGTCGCGCTGACCGGCCAGTTCCCGGCGGTAGCCGTAGGCCCCGCTGAACGTCCCGGGCACCAGCCCGATGGTGTTGCTGACGTTCGCGGTCACCGGTGGAACGCCGAGGGACAGCAGTACCGGAAAGGTGATCAAGGTGCCCGACCCGACCACGGTGTTCATGGTGCCGGCGGCGACCCCGGCGAGCGCCACCACGCCGGCCGCCGCGATCGAAGTCACCGGGCCACCGTATCCGCCGGGCCGCCGCCCGCTGTCAGCCGGCTTTGGTTGAATCGGGGCATGGCCCGCCACGCGTGGAAGAACCGGCAGCCGGCAGCGCTGCCGGCCCGGGCGCTGGCTGCCGTACTCGCCCTGCTGCTGGCGACCGGGTCCGTTGCCGGCTGCAGCCATTCCAAGAAGCCGCCCGCCGAGCAGCTGGCTGCCCAGTCCTACCTCGATGCCCTCGGTGCTGCCGACAGCGCCACCGCCGCCCAACGCACCACCGACCCGGCCGCGGCGGCGGCCACCATCACCCGGAGCCTGGCCGGGCTCGGCGACGGCACCAAGGGCAGCCTGCGAGTCACCTCCCTCGCCGACCGGCGACCGGATTCGGCCACCGCGAACTACGACGCCAGCTGGCAACTGCCCGGCCTGGCCACCCCGTGGCGCTACACCGGGACGCTGCCGGTGGTGAAGCAGGGCGGCACCTGGCGGGTCAGCTGGGGCCCGGGCGACCTTCATCCGCAGCTGGCCGACGGGGCGCACCTAACGCTCAAGCGCACCCAGCCGGCCCGGGCCGCGCTGACCGACGCCGCCGGCCGGCCGCTGTTCACCCCGACCCCGGTGGTCACGGTCGGCATCAACCCGGCTGCCGTGAAGGACCTGCCTGGCCTGGCCGCCCGGCTGGCCGCGGTGCCGGCGCTGCAGACTTCGGCGGCCGAGATCACCAGCGCGGTCAAGGCGGCCGGCAAGGACCAGTTCGTCCCGGTCATCACGCTGCGCAAGACGGCCTACGAGCAGGTCAAGCCGCAGATCTACTCGCTGCCCGGAACTCAGTTCCAGACCGACACCCGGCTGCTGCCGCCCTCGGCCAGCTTCGCCAGGCCGCTGCTGGGCAGCGTCGGCCCGGCCACCGCCGAGATCGTCGAGGCTTCGCACGGCCAGGTCGAAGCCGGCGACACGGTGGGGCTGTCCGGCCTGCAGCAGGCACTGGACTCCCAGCTGCGCGGCACTCCCGGCGTCGAGGTGTACGCCGCTACCGATACCGACAACACCCTCGGCGCCAAGCTGGGCACGGTGACCGCGCCGGTGGCCGGCAAGCCGGTCCGGCTCACCCTGGACAGCACGGTGCAAACCGCCGCCGAGTCGACCCTGGCCGACGTCACCCTGCCGGCGTCCGTCGTGGTGGTGCAACCGTCCACCGGCAAGGTGCTGGCGGTGGCCAACAGCGCCAGCGCACCGGGCGACATCGCGCTGACCGGCCAGTACCCGGCCGGTTCCACCTTCAAGATCGCCACCTACGCCGCCGCGCTGAAGCAGGACCCACAGTTGACCGCGAATTCGCAGGTGGACTGCCCGGCCACCGTCACCGTGGACGGCCGGACCTTCGAGAACGAGAACCGGTTCTCGCACGGGATGATCCCGCTGAGCGCCGCGTTCGGCTACTCCTGCAACACCACCGCCATCTCCTTCGGCACCCGGCTGCCGGCCAGCGCCCTGGCCGACGCCGCCGCCGGCCTGGGGCTGGGTGCGGACTGGACGCTGCCGGTGCCGGCCTTTTCCGGCTCGCTGCCGGCAAGCGCGACGGGCACCGAGCAGGCCGCCGAGTCAATCGGCCAGGGCAAGGTGCTGGTCAGCCCGCTGCTGATGGCCTCGATGGCCGGCGCCGCGGCGACCGGCCGGCCGGTCGCGCCGTCGCTGGTGGTCGGCAGCCAGGCCGACCCAGGCCCCGCGCTGGACTCCCGGGTGACCAGCACCCTGAACGCCCTGATGCGGGCCACCGTCGAGATGCCCGGCGCCACCGGCTACCCCGGCCTGCACGACCTGCCCGGCGACCTGCGCGGCAAGACCGGCACCGCCGAGTTCGGCACCGACGTCCCGCCGAAGAGCCATTCCTGGTTCGCCGGCGTGCGCGGGGACCTCGCGGTCGCGGTGTTCGTCTACGGCGGCGAGAACTCCGGCACCGGGGCGGTCCCGCTGGTCAGGCAGTTCTTCACCGCACTCGGCTGAGTTTGTACGGTGGGTTCATGACCACCAACGATGCGCACGTCTACGACAGTCCCGAGGGTTGGGTCTCCGATCACATCCAGCGCTACGTCGAGACCGACGGCCAGGAGGGGCACGTCTGGAACGGGGTGCCGACCCTGTTGCTGACCACCAAGGGCCGCAAGAGCGGCAAGCTGCGCCGCACCGCGCTGATCTACGGCCAGTCCGGCTCCTCCTACGTCGTGGTCGCCTCCAAGGGCGGTGACCCCAACCACCCGGCGTGGTACCTGAACCTGGCCGAGAACCCCGAGGTGGCCGTGCAGGTCGGCCCGCAGGACTTCGTCGCGATCGCCCGGACGGTCGACGAGGCGGAGAAGCCGGCGCTCTGGGAGCTGATGTGCGGGATCTGGCCCGCGTACCAGGAGTATCAGACCAAGACCGACCGGCCGATCCCGGTGGTGGTGCTCGATCCGGTGCCCGACGGGTCCTGACCCGGGGCCGCAGGGCCGTGCGGCCCGCCGCCCGAGCCACCGGCCGCTCAGCTCGTACCTGATCCTGATCTTCCGGTGACCTCGGCGAGGCCCGCCGGCCCGGTGGGTCTCGTACAGTTCGGCTGTGCCGACCGATCCGCCCAGCCGTGCGGACCACCGCGGGCTGATCCTGGTCGTCGAGGACGAGCCGGTGATCGCCGAGCTGGTCCGGATGAACCTGGCCGGCGCGGGGTACGGCGTCCAGATCGAACGCGACGGTGAGGCCGGCCTGGCCGCGATCCGGCAGCACCGCCCGGCCGCCGTGATCCTGGACGTCGGGTTGCCCGGCATCGACGGCATCGAGGTGTGCCGGCGGCTGCGAGCCGGTGCGGACGAGTCGGCCTGGACGCCGGTCCTCTTCGTGACCGCCCGGGACGACGAGGTGGACCGGATCGTCGGCCTGGAACTCGGCGCCGACGACTACGTCACCAAGCCGTTCTCGCCCCGTGAGCTGGTCGCCCGGGTGACCTCGGTGCTGCGCCGCAGCCAGCGGCCGGCGGCCACTCCCGCCATCCTGCAGGTCGGGTCGGTCCGGCTGGACCCTGCCGAGCGGCGGGTGCACGCCGGCGGCCAGGAGGTCAGCCTGACCGCCACCGAGTTCGACCTGCTCGCCTACCTGATGCGCAGGCCCGGCCGGGTGTTCGGCCGCGAGCAACTGCTCAGCGAGGTGTGGGGCTACTCGGCGGTCGCCGGCGCCCGCACCGTCGACGTGCACATCGCCCAGGTCCGCGCCAAGCTGCGCGAGGCCAGCCCGATCCGCACCGTCCGCGGGGTCGGCTACGCCGTCGAGGCGACCCGGACGGATGCGGCGGCCCAGACCCCGACCGGCAACCGATGACGTTGCCGCGCGGCACCCTCGCCCAGCGGATCTCGGCGCTCGCCGTCGGGGTCGCGGTGATCACCGCACTGCTGGCCGGCGTGCTGGCGGTGAACCTGGTGCACCGGGCCAACGCCACGGCCGCCCGCACCAGCCTGGGCAACCTCGCCGACGTGGCCCGGGCGGCGGCCGACCAGGGAGCCAACGCCGAGGCCGGCCAGCAGCGGGCCCGGGCGTTCCTGCGCACCCTCGGCATCTCCTCGGCGGCGATCGACAGCACCGGCGGGGTCACCACCGCGAGCCCCCTGGTACGCGCCGCGCTGACCCCGGCGGACGTCCGGACGCTGCTGGCCACCGGCTCGCTGTCGGTGCAGCGGCGGGTCGAGGGACGCCGGGTGCTCATCGAGGCCCGCGGCACCCGGCTGGGCGGCATCGCGCTGGTACAGCGCCGGTCGGAGGCCACCGCGGCCACGGACCGGACCGTCCGGCGGATCGTCTGGGCGTTGCTCGCCGCGGTCGGCATCGCCGTGCTGCTGGGGCTGCTGGTGGCAATCCGGATCGCCCGGCCGCTGCGCCGTACCGCCGAGGCGGCGCACGCGCTGGCCGACGGCCGCCGGGATGTCGCGGTGCTGGCCGAGGGCCCGGCCGAGGTGGCCGAGGTGGGAATGGCCGTCAACACCCTGGCGGCCGCGCTGTCGCACTCCGAGGCCCGGCAGCGGGAGTTCCTGCTGTCGGTGTCGCACGAACTGCGCACCCCGCTCACCGCGATCACCGGCTACGCCGAATCGCTGGCCGAGGGGGTGGTGCCCCCGCAGCAGGCGGCCGAGGTGGGGGCGGTGCTGCTCACCGAGTCCCGCCGGCTGGACCGGCTGGTGGCCGACCTGCTGGACCTCGCCCGGTTGGACGCCCAGGAGTTCCGGATCGAACTGCTCGACGCCGACCTCGGGCAGCTGTGCCGGGACGCCGGCCTGGTGTGGTCCGGCCGGTGCGCGGCGGTCGGCGTCCGGTTCGGGTTGGAGCTGCCGGCCGTCGGGCCGGTGACCACCCGAACCGACCCGGGACGGCTCCGGCAGGTGCTCGACGGGCTGCTGGAGAACGCGCTGCGGGTGACCCCGGCCGGCGCTCCGATCGTGCTGGCCGCCCGCCTCGAACCGGCCCCGGACGGCCGGCCGGTGGCGGTTGCCGAGGTCCGCGACGGCGGCCCGGGGCTGACCGAGGACGACCTCGCGGTGGCCTTCCAGCGCTCGGCGCTCTACCAGCGCTACCGCGGTGTGCGGCAGGTCGGCACCGGGCTCGGGCTGGCGATCGTGGCGGGCTTGGTCGGCCGGCTCGGCGGCCGGGTGGAAGCTGGCCGCGCCCCGGAGGGCGGCGCCCGCTTCACCGTCCGGCTGCCGGCCGGCTGACCGAGCGGCTGCCGCCCGGCTGACCGAGCGGCTGAGCAAGACGGCGACCGCCCGGTCGACCGAGCGGTCGCCGGGCGGCCTGCGCCGGCCGGGGCTACTCGGCCCGGTCCACGATGTGCTCGGCGGTCAGGCTGCTGGTGCCGGTACCGGCCACCGCAACCTGGTCACCGGTGTGCACGTCGCCGATGGTGCCGGGCGTTCCCGCGCGTCCCTTGCCGGGCTCGGCCTTGCGCAGGTGCACCTTGGTCGAAGCGGTGACGGCGTAGGTCTGCGACACCCCGTCCACCGCCTCGACCGTGATCGAGGTGGCCGACACCGCGGTGACCTGGCCGCGGATCGCGTCATGAGTGACGTAGGTTCCGGCGCTGCCCGGCTTGCGGGTGACCCACTGGGCGTGCAGGGCCCGCTCCAGCGCCCGGAGCGCCGGCCGGCCCTTCTTCGGGCCGTGGGCCGCCCGGTCCGGAGCCTGCGAAGCGCCCGGAGCGGGAGTGGCCGGAGCGGCGGCCAGCAGTGCGGCCGAACCACCGAGGGCAGAGCCACCGGACGCCGGCGAGACACCGCCGCCGGAGGCAGCCAGCGCCGCGGTGCCGGCGCCGAGCACCACGGCTGCGGCCGAGGCCGCGTACACGATCTTGTTCCTCATCAGATCTCCTTCACGACACTGCCAGCAGTGGACCCTGATGACGGTGCCGCGTCAAGGTTTAGGCCCGGGCAGGGGAATGTCAGGGTTGTGTTCGAGCTGCCGGCGCCCGGGCACTGACACGCCTCTAGGCTGGCCGGGTGAGCGTCGAGCTGCACCTGGCCACGCCCGCCGAGCTGGACGCCACCACCCTGTACCGCGTCCTGCAGCTGCGGGTCGAGGTGTTCGTGGTCGAGCAGCAGTGCCCCTACCCGGAGCTGGACGGCCGCGACCTGGAACCGGGCACCCGCTGGCTGTGGGCCACCGAGGCCCCCGAAGCCGCCAAAGCCGAAGCCGCCGAGCGCGCTCAACCCGCTGAGAGCACTGAAGCCGCCGACAGTGCCGGCACCGTGCTGGCCACCCTGCGCATCCTGCGCGAGCCGTCCGGCACCGCCCGGATCGGCCGGGTGGCCACCGCCCGGCGGGCTCGCGGCGCGGGGCTGGCCGCCGACCTGGTCCGGTACGCCCTGCGGGTGCTGGACGAGGACCCGACCGAGATCGTGCTGGACGCCCAGACCCCGCTGGCCGGCTGGTACCGCAGGTTCGGCTTCGAACCGGCCGGTGCGCAATTCGTCGAGGACGGCATCAGCCACCTGCCGATGCGCCGGCCGCCGGTGGCCGAAGGATCCGGTAGGCCGGCAGGTCGAACCGCGCGGTGAGCCGGCGAAAGGCGTAGCTGCTGCGTGGCCACAGCGCGACGTTGCGGCCGGCGCGGTCGAGGTACCAGCTCCGGCACCCGGTGCTCCAGACCGTGCGCCGCATCCGCCGCTGCAGGTCGGCGTTCCAGGCCTGCTCGGCGGCCGGGTCCACCTCGACCGCGGCAAGCCCGTCGCGGCGCATCCGGCGCCAGGCGTCGACCAGGTAGGCCACCTGCGACTCGATCATGAAGATCATGGACGAGTGCCCCAGGCCGGTGTTCGGCCCGACGAGCATGAACAGGTTGGGAAAACCCGACACGGTGGCGCCCTTGTAGCCCTGCATGCCGCGCTCGGCCCAGACCCCGGCCAGCGTCCGGCCGTCGGCACCGGTGATCAGCCGGGCGATCGGTTGCTCGGTAGCGGCGAAGCCGGTGGCCACGATCACCACGTCGGCCGGTCGGGCCGTTCCGTCAGCGGTGACCACGGCACCGGCCGCCAGGTGCGATATCGGCTCGGTGACCAGCTCGACGTCGTCGCGGGCCAGCGCCGGGTACCAGTCGCTGGAGATCAGCACCCGCTTGCACCCGAGCGCGAAGCGCGGCCGCACCTTCTCCCGCAGCGCCGGGTCGGTGATCGCCCGGCGGATGGCGGCCAACGCCAGCCGCCGGGCCGGCGCGCCGAGCCGGGGTGCCGCGACGAACATCGGCACCATGGTTTCCCGGGCCAGATAGATCGCACCGCGCAGCATCCGCTGCAGGCCGGGAATCCGGCGCATCGCCAGCCGCTGCCACGCCCGGTACCGCCGGTCACGGCGCGGCAGCACCCACGGCGCGGTGCGCTGGTACACGTCGAGGTGGCCCACCTGCCCGGCGATCGCCGGCACGATCTGGATTGCCGAGGCGCCGGTGCCGATCACCGCCACCCGCTTGCCGGCCAGCTGCTGGTCGTGGTCCCAGCGCGCCGAGTGGAACACCGCACCGCCGAACTCGGCCAGCCCCGGCAGCTCGGGCAGCTTCGGCTCGGACAGCACGCCGGCCGCCGAGACCAGCAGGGTCGCCGACACCGGGCCGGCGGAGGTTTCGGCCCGCCACAGCGCCTGGTCGGCGTCCCAGTGGGCACCGAGAAACTCCACCCCGAACCGGAACCGGTCCAGCACGCCGGAGCCGGCCGCCACCGAGCGCAGGTAGTCCTGGATCTCCGGCTGGGTCGAGAACGACCGGGACCAGTCCGGGTTCAGCGCGAAGGAGAAGGAATACAGCTGGGACGGCACGTCGCAGGTCGCGCCGGGATAGGTGTTGTCCCGCCAGGTGCCACCCACCTCCATGCCCCGCTCGACGCACAGAAAGTCCTGCTCACCGTCGGCGGCCAGCGCGATGGCACACCCCAGCCCGGCGAAGCCGGCGCCCACGATGAGCACCGCCACCCGGCCGGGCAGCGCAGCGCGCTGGGGTGCCGTGCCGGCGTCGTCCACCCGCCGAGCGTAGGACCTCACCGGCCGCCGGAGCCGCCGCGGTCCGGAGTGGTCGGCAAGGACGGCCGCTGCCGGCTTGCCGGACGGTAACTAGGATGTCCGACCATGGCCCTTTCTGTGCAGCGCAACCCCCATCCGCGCTCGGAGGCCGAGCGGTCCGCCGCGCTGGTCGACCCGGGCTTCGGGCAGTACTTCACCGACCACATGGTCTCGATCGAATGGACCGCGGACGGCGGCTGGAACTCCGGCGCGGTGCTGCCCTACGGCCCCCTCTCGCTCGACCCGGCCACCAGCGCCCTGCACTACGGCCAGCTGATCTTCGAGGGCCTCAAGGCCTACCGGCAGCCGGACGGCTCGATCGCCACCTTCCGCCCGGACGCCAACGCGGCCCGGCTGGCGCGTTCGGCACACCGGCTGGGCATGCCGCAACTGCCGGCCGAGCTGTTCCTGGAGTCGGTCCGGGCCCTGGTGGACATCGACCAGGACTGGGTGGACTCCAGGCCCGAGGCCGCGTTGTACCTGCGCCCGACCATGATCGGCACCGAGGTCGGGCTGGGCGTCCGGCCGTCCAACAGCTACACCTACCTGCTGATCGCGTCCCCGGTCGGGCCGTACTTCCGCAGCGGGGTGAAGCCGGTGACGGTATGGCTGTCGACGGAGTACACCCGGGCGGCACCGGGCGGTACCGGCGACGCCAAATGCGCCGGCAACTACGCCGCCTCGATGATCGCCCAGGCCCAGGCCCAGCAGCAGGGCTGCGACCAGGTGGTCTGGCTCGACGCGGTGGAGCACCGCTTCGTCGAGGAGATGGGCGGCATGAACCTGTGCTTCGTCTTCGGCAGCGGCGCGGACGCGCGGCTGGTGACACCGAAGCTGACGGGCACGCTGCTGCCCGGCATCACCCGGGAATCGCTGCTCACCCTGGCCCAGGACCTCGGCTACGGCGCCGAGGAGGCCATGATCAGCGTCGAGGACTGGCAGGCCGGCAACGCCAGCGGCGAGCTGACCGAGGTCTTCGCCTGCGGCACCGGTGCCGTCATCACCCCGGTCGGCCACGTCAAGGGCGCGGCTGCCGAATGGACGGTCGGTGACGGCAGCCCCGGCCCGGTGACCATGCAGCTGCGCAAGGCCCTGCTGGACCTGCAGACCGGCAAGGCCGGCGACCCGCACGGCTGGATGTACCGGCTCACCTGAGGTGGACACCGGCTCCTTCCTCGACGAGCTGCAGCGGCAGGGCCTGCTGCTGCGGTCCTCGGCACGCCAGTGCCCGCTGTCGACCGCCGTGCCGTCCTGTCCGGGCTGGACACTGACCCGGCTGGTTGGACACGTGACCCGGGTGCACCGATGGGCGACGGCCATCCTGCGCGGCGGTTCGCCGGACGGCTTCGAGTTCGACCCGCCCGAGGACGAGGACGAGTTGTTCGAGGTCTACGACGCGAGCCTGGCCGGGCTGCTCGATCAGCTGCGCGCGACGCCGGACCGGGCGCCGATCTGGACCATCCAACCGGCGACGTCGGCGAAGCTGTTCTGGGCCCGCCGGCTGGCGCACGAGACCGCCATCCACCGGGTGGACGCCCAGCTGGCCGTGGGCTTCGGCGTCCAGGGCTTCGATCCGGCCTTCGCCGTCGACGGGATCGAGGAGCTGCTGGCCGGCTCGGGTGGCGCCCGCTTCGACCGCGGTGGGCTGCCCGGTGAGCGGACCATCGCACTGACCCCGCTGGATTCCAACGCCTCCTGGACGCTGCTGGTCAGCCCGCAACGGCTCGAGTGCCGGCCGCTGGCGGTGGACGACGCGGACCTGAGCGTGTTCGGGCTGGCCAGCGACCTCTACTGCTGGGTGTGGAACCGGGCAGGTGCCGAGGAGGTCAACCTGCAGGGGGATCTGGCGCTGGCCGACCTGTGGCGGCAGGACTTCCGGGTCAACGCCAGGCCCAAGCCCGCACCGGATCAGTCGACTTAAGCGGGCCGAACGGCTGGTCAGGACAGGCGGCCGGTCAGGACGAACGGCTGCCGGGATCAGCCCGGGCGGTCGGCCGGTCTGCCGACGGCCTTGCGCTCAGGGTGGTCCGCCGGCTCGTTTCCCAGCGAGGCGGCCACCCGGTCGGCGAGGTCCCGGCGGCCGGAGGCGTAGAGCCGCTGGACGTAACTCTCCACCTCGGCCCGCTCGGCCTCGCTCAGCGGCGACTGGCGGGGCTGCAGCTCGGGCATCGGTTCCGGCTCGGGCGCCGGCGGTTCATCGTCCTCGTCGACCGGGCTGACGGTCGCCTTGATGAACGCCTCCAGCGCTCGCCGCTGCGGGTAGCTCAGCCGGTTCGCCTCGACCGGCGGCACCCATGGCTCCTCGGCGCCGGTGGAGAGGTTGGCCGCGGCTCGCAGCTCGACGACGGTGACTCCGGGCAGGACCGCGGCGAACGCTTCCAGCACGTTCTCAGCAGGGCTTCTCGGGTGGCTGCCTGCCAGATATCGGTATACGGTCGCACGGTCGAGCGTACCGCTGAGCGCCTCTACCAGTTGAGGCTTCTGCCAGCCTTCCGGGAGGTGCTCATTGAGGTATTCCGACAGCGTGCTCAATGCGGTGGTCCTTCGGTGCCTGCGCCGGAGACGGCAAGCGTCAGCGTAGAGGGCGGCCTTAACAAAGAACAGCTCTTGCTTGTGCAAGTTGTCCTGATTACGATCATGTCGCTGGTCGCTAGCGACAATAGACAGTATAGACCGGGGTTAGACGAGTTGCCTAGCCATTTGATCATTGTCCTTCCGACCTCTCACGACATGACTGCACTTATGACTGCAGGGCGGCCACGAGGGTGGCGCAGCCTGAACACCGCACGAGGGGACCTCAACATGACCATGCCAGCCACGTTCGACCCGCGGCCTTGGTGAGCGAGCGATGCAACTGCGCAGCCGCCAAACCCTGATCGACTTCCTCGAGGCCGCCGGCCTGTCCGAGCGCCAACTGGCGCGCGCGGCGGGCTTGGGCCACGCCACGGTCAACCACCTGTTCACCGGCCGGCGGACGACGTGTTCGCTGTCCACCGCGCGGGCCATCGAGCGGGTCTTCGACTGCGGGCCCGGGGTGCTCTTCGCGCCGGACACCGACGCCGACTGGATGCAGCTCAGTCATAGCGCCTGACCGGGTGGGCCGTGTGCGGCGTTCGCTACCATGATGAGGCGGTTGCGCTGGTAGCGCGCACGCGGGTGTAGCTCAATGGCAGAGTTTCTGCTTCCCAAGCAGACGGCGCGGGTTCGATTCCCGTCACCCGCTCCACCTTCCCGCTGTCGTTGCAGACCCGTGCCCAACAGCCCCTACAGGCTGTCGCGCCAGGCCACCCAGTCGCGCACCGCACTCAGGTCGTAGGACGGGCCACCGAGGCCGACCGTGAACAGCCGGGCGCCCGCCTGCACGAATGCCGGGCCCACCTCGTCCGGGGCGCCGTCCGGCACGCCCACCGAACGCTCGATCTCGGAGAAGTCCCGGCCGAGCTCCGTGCACCAGTCGGCCAGCACCTGGGACTTGCGGGTGAAGGTCTCCAGGTCGGAGAACGAATGCCAGATGTCGGCGTGCCGGGCGACCATGCGCAGCGTCTTGCGCTCGCCGCCGCCGCCGATCAGCACCGGGATCTTGCGGGTCGGCGCCGGGTTGAGCTGCGCCCACCGCTGCTCGATCCGTGGGAGCGCCTCGGCCAACTGGTCCAGCCGGGAGCCGGCGGTGCCGAAGTCGTAGCCATAGGACTGGTAGTCCTTCTCGAACCAGCCCGAGCCGATGCCGAGGATCAGCCGGCCGTCGCTGACGTGGTCCACCGTGCGGGCCATGTCGGCCAGCAGGTCGGGGTTGCGGTAGCTGTTGCAGGTGACCAGGGCGCCGATCTCGATCCGCGAGGTCTGCTCGGCCCAGGCGCCCAGCATGGTCCAGCACTCGAAGTGCTTGCCCTCGGGCTCGCCGTAGAGCGGGTAGAAGTGGTCCCAGTTGAAGGCGATGTCGACGCCGAGCTGCTCGGCCTCGGCCACCGCCCTGCGGATCTCGGCATAGTCGGCGTGCTGCGGCTGCAGCTGGACCCCGATGCGGACGGCGGAAGCGGCAGAAGTTGTCATGCCTGAACGCTATCGCGAGTACCGGGGCGGCTGTCGAACACCGGCCGCGGCCTGCTGCAGGTCCGCGGTGAGGTGTTCCTTGCGCATCCGCAGGTCGACGTAGAGCAGCGAGTCCACGCTGGCCTGGAACGGCGCGGCGAAAGTGGCCGCCAGGCCGGTGCCGAGTGCGGAGATCACCAGATAGGTCCACGACAGCGAGCCGTCGCCGGTGCCGAACAGGCCGGCGGGCTGGTCACCGCTCACCCCGGCCGCGATCACGCCCACCACGGCGCTGGCCACCCCGGTGACGACCGCCGAGATGCCGAAGGCGAGCGCCCTGATGCCCCAGATCCGCCAGAAGGTGCCGCGGACCAGCTCGCGTGAGCGGCCCAACGCCCCGCCGATGCTGCGGTTCTCGATGATCAGCGCCGGTACCGCGACCGCCCAGACGCCCCATAGCCAGATGCCGGGGGCCAGGCACAGCGCCAGCCCCAGCACCTCCAGCACTCCGATCAGCACCGACAGCAGCACCAGCCGCCAGATCCGGGACCGCACCTTCGACCAGATCAGGTCCAGCCCGGCGGTCCGGCCGACGACGTCCTCGGTCACCACCACCACGACCATGCCGGTGAGCACCGCGGCGAAGATGCTGCCGATCAGCGAGAGACCGCCGGCGCTGCCGAGGATGGCGCCCAGCTGGTCCCAGTGCACCACCGGGTGCGCCGGGTCGGTCTGGTCGATGGCGTTCGAGCCGTTCAGGTCGACGTTGCGCTGGATGATCAGCGCGAGCACCGCCTGGACGGCCGCCGCCGCTGCCGACAGGCCGAGCACGGTGCGGGCGTTGCGCCGGATCGCCGCCACCGCACCGCTCAGGATCTCGCTGACCTCCAGCGGACGCAGCGGAATGCAGCCGGGTTTGGGAGCCATCGCGCCGTAGTACGGGTTGACCGGCGGAAACCCGCCGTACGGCGGCTGAACCAACGCTTCTCCCCCGTTCGGCCCGGTGGCGCGGACGCGGCAGAGCTTATCCGGCGCGCGGCAGCGGCGGGTGCGCGCCGGCGTCAGCCGCGCAGCGCGGCCTGCAGGACCAGGGCGCCCACGCCGGCGGCCAGGGTCACGAACACCACCACCGACAGCAGCACGACAAGGTCGAGAATGCGGTCGTCGGCCACCGCCGCCGACCCGGCCCGCTCGGCGCGGGCGAGGCGCCGCTGCTGGCGGGCCGAGGCGCCGCTGGGCTGCACCGCGGCCTCGCCCGGGCCGCGCGCCACTGTTGCCGCGGGCAGGCGGCGGGCTCGCCACGGAGCAACGCTGAGTGTCACCCCTCCACCTTCGGACGGCGGGCCGGGGCAGCAAAAGCACCGAGTTCGAACTGCAACCTAGGCGTAACCGGACGGCTACCAGAACTGCCGGACGACACGGCGGGTTCAGCGGCCGTTCGCCGCCGGTTACCGCCGATTACCTTCGCTAACGCTCTCTAGCGATAGCTATAGATAGCTGTATACAGCTGCATCGTCCGGAGTCAGTCCAGCTGCTGGGCCCGCAGATAGCGACCGAAGTGCGGCACCGTGAAGGCGATCCGGCCCCGGGCGCCGGAGTAGATCAGCCCCTTCTTCAGCAATGCGTCCCGGGCCGGCGACAGCGACTGCGGCTTGCGCCCGAGGTACTCCGCGACCGCCGCGGTCGGCACTGATTCGGGCTCGGCCGCCGCGACGCTGCCGGCGCCGTCCGGCGCAGACGTGGCGGTGGCCGCCATGCCGTGCAGGTACTCCCGCTCGGCCGGGGTTGCCCGGTCGAACCGGGAGCCGAAGAAACCCACCGCGAGTTCGGCCTCGGCCAGCGGTGCCGCCACCCTGACGTCGGCGGCGGTGATCGGCGAGCCGGGTGCGACGTCCCACACCGCCTTGCCGTAGGCCTGCAAGAAATAGGGGTAGCCGGCGGTGATGTCGTACATCGCGGCCAGCCCGTCGTCGGTGAACTCGGCACCCTCGTCGCGGGCCGGTGCCTGCAGCGCCTGGTCGGCAGCGGCCCGGTCCAGCCGGTCGATGCGGGCGTAGCGGAACAGCCGCTCGCTGTAGGACTTGCTGGCCGACAGCACCGCGGGCAGGTGCGGCAGGCCGGCCCCGACCAGGACGAGGGGCAGGCCGTTCTGGCTCAACTCGTGGCAGGCCGCGCACAGCGCCGAGACATCAGCCGGCCCGAGGTCCTGCATCTCGTCCAGAAAGATGGCGATCCCCCGGCCGGCGTCGGCGGCCAGGCCCGCCACGTCGCCGAACAGCTCGACCAGATCGATCTCGATGTCGCCGGAGTCGGCGCGCCCGGGTACCGCGGCCACCTCGATGCCGGGCTGCCAGCGCTCGCGCAGCTTGGTCCCCGGGGCGTCCTTCTGCGCGAAGGACCGCAGCACCCCCAGCACGTGCTCGGCGCCACCGGCGGGACCGCCCAGTTCCCGGATCGCCACGTGCAGGGCGGCCGCCAGCGGCCGGCGCACCGGCTGGTCGGGGCGGGCCTCCAGCTTGCCGGTGCCCCAGCCCGCCCGCACCGCGGCCGAGCGCAGCGCGTTGAGCAGCACCGTCTTGCCGACGCCGCGCAGCCCGGTCAGCACGATGGAACGCTCCGCCCTCCCCCGGGCCACCCGTTCCAGCACCACGTCGAAGGCAAGCAGCTCGGCGTCCCGGCCGGCCAGTTCCGGCGGGCGCTGGCCCGCGCCGGGGGCGTACGGATTGCGCACCGGATCCATGGCTTGGACCGTATCCGGTTGTCTAGGCCAGCCCCGATATTGGCCGATACAGCGCGATCGTGTCGCGACCGCCGCCCTCGCCCCCTGGCCCCCTAGCTAGCCCCTAGCCCCTAGACCGGACGGGCCGGCAGGTCGGAGTCGCAGGTGCTGGCCAGCAGTACCTGCCCGATCTCCCCCAGCGCGGTGAGCTGCGCGGGGCTGAGCTGGTCGATCAAGTACTTCCGGACCGCCGCCACGTGCCCGGGGGCAGCCGCCTCGACGACCGCGAAGCCGGCATCGGTGAGCTGGGCCAGCTGGCCGCGCCGGTCGGTGGGGCACTCCAGCCGGCGTACCCAGCCGCGCTCCTCCAGCCGCGCCACCGCGTGCGAGAGCCGGCTACGCGAGGACCGGGTGGCCTGGGCGAGCTCGCTCATCCGCAGCGTGCGGTGCTCGGCCTCCGACAGCGGGATGAGCACCTCGAAGTAGCTGTGCGGCAGGTTGCTGTCGGCCTGCAGCTGCCGGTCCAGCACGTCCATCAGCGCGCGCACGCCGTCCACGAAAGGCCGCCAGGCGGCTTGCTCCTCGGCGCTCAGCCAGCGCGGTTCGGTCATGTTCCCCATCCGGTGTCCGCTCGCCAGCCGGGCCTGGGCCCAACCTTAGCCGTCGGCCGAGGGCTGTGCCCGTTCTCTGGGAGGCTGCGCCCGTTCTCGCGGGCACCCACCGCGCTCGCACCGCCCGTTAGACTCGGCCGGGTGCATGCAAGCCCGATCCGTGCCCTGTTGCTCGAACAGATCCATCCGGAGGCAGTCGAGCGGCTGCAGTCGGCGGGCGTCCAGGTAACCAGCCTCGACCGCGCGCTGGACGAGGCCGAGCTGATCGACGCGGTCGCGGGCATGCACCTGCTCGGCGTCCGATCCAAGACCCAGGTCAGTGCCGCGGTGCTCAGCACTGCTCCGCAGCTGCTGGCCGTCGGCGCGTTCTGCATCGGCACCAACCAGATCGACCTGCCCTCGGCGACCGAGAACGGGGTGACGGTGTTCAACGCGCCGTTCTCCAACACCCGCAGCGTGGTGGAACTGGTGATCGCCGAGCTGATCGCGCTGACCCGCCGGCTGACCGAGAAGAACGAGCTGATGCACGGCGGCGTCTGGGACAAGTCCGCCACCGGGGCGCACGAGGTGCGCGGCCGGACGCTGGGCATCGTCGGCTACGGCAACATCGGCACCCAGCTGTCGGTGCTGGCCGAGAACCTCGGGATGCGGGTGCTGTTCTACGACACCGCCGACCGGCTGTCGCTGGGTAACGCCCGCCGCTGCGAGACCCTCAAGGAGCTGCTGCACGACGCCGACGTGGTGACCCTGCACGTGGACGGCCGGCCGGAGAACCGCGACATCTTCGGCGCCGCCGAGTTCGCCGCCATGCGCGAGGGCAGCCTCTTCCTCAACCTGTCCCGGGGCTTCGTCGTCGACTATGCGGCGCTGCGCGAGGCCATCCTGAGCGGCCACGTCGCGGGCGCCGCGGTGGACGTGTTCCCGGTCGAGCCCAAGGGCCGGGGCGACGAGTTCGTCTCCGAGCTGCGCGGGCTGCCGAACGTGATCCTGACCCCGCACATCGGTGGGTCCACCGAGGAGGCCCAGCAGGACATCGGCCAGTTCGTGGCCACCAAGTTCCTCGACTTCGTCACCGAGGGCTCCACGTCGCTGTCGGTGAACATGCCGGCGCTGGGACTGCCGCGCCGCAAGGACACCCTGCGGCTGGTGCACCTGCACCGCAACGTGCCCGGCGTGCTGGCCCACGTCAACGGCATCCTGGCCGAGCACCAGGTCAACGTCGAGGCGCAGCTGCTGGGCACCCGCGGCGACGTCGGCTACCTGGTCACCGACAGCGTCAGCGGCACCACCCAGGCGATCGTCAACCAGATCCGCGCGATGCCCGAGACGATCCGGCTCCGCGTCCTGGTCTGACCCGGAGTCTGACCCGGATCAGCGCTGGATGGCGGCCGAGTACTCGGACCAGAGGTAACCACCGGGGGCGGGCAGTCGAACGGCCGAGGTCGAACCGCCCCCCGACCCAGGCGCTGTAGTAGGTGTCGACCGCGCCGTGCCGCGGGCGGCCCCCTGCGGCACGGCACCCGCTTGCACCGCCTACGGTCCGGCAACGGCCGAGAAGGTGTTCGACACCCGGGACGACCAGACTGTTGCGACACCTACTCGCGAGTAATAAGCTGAAAACCTACTGACCGGTAACAAGGAGATTTGCCGCAATGGGCCACTACAAGAGCAACCTGCGTGACATCGAGTTCAACCTGTTCGAGGTGCTCGGAACCGGCGAGCGGCTGGGCAGCGGCCCGTTCACCGACCTTGATACCGACACCGTCCGGGGCATCCTGGCCGAGGTGCGCACGCTGGCCGAGGGCCCGCTGGCCGCCTCCTACGCCGACGCCGACCGCAACCCGCCGGTGTTCGACCCGGCCACCCACTCGGTGCGCATCCCCGAGTCGTTCAAGAAGTCCTACGCGGTCTGGCAGGACGCCGAGTGGTGGCGGCTGGAGACCTTCCCGACCCTGGGCGGCACCCTGGCACCCCGGTCGCTGATCTGGTCGATCGCCGAGATGGTGCTGGGCTCCAACCCGGCGATCTGGATGTACAACTGCGGGCCGGCCTTCGCCAACATCATCGACCAGCTCGGCACCGCCGAGCAGCGCAAGATCGCGCAGCTGATCATCGACAAGCGGTGGGGCGCCACCATGGTGCTGACCGAGCCGGACGCCGGCTCCGACGTCGGCGCCGGCCGCACCAAGGCGATCCAGCAGGACGACGGCAGCTGGCACATCGAGGGCGTCAAGCGCTTCATCACCTCGGCCGAGCACGACATGGCCGACAACATCGTCCACTACGTGCTGGCCCGTCCGGAGGGTGCCGGCCCGGGCACCAAGGGCCTGTCGCTGTTCCTGGTGCCTAAGTTCCACTTCGACTGGAACACCGGTGAGCTGGGCGAGCGCAACGGCGTGCTGGTCACCGGCGTCGAGCACAAGATGGGCCTGAAGGTGTCCACCACCTGCGAGGTCACCTTCGGCGAGCGCACCCCGGCCAAGGGGTGGCTGCTCGGCGAGGTGCACGACGGCATCGCCCAGATGTTCAAGGTCATCGAGCACGCCCGGATGATGGTCGGCACCAAGGCCTACTCGGAGCTCTCCGCCGGCTACCTGGCCGCCCTGGACTACGCCAAGACCCGGGTGCAGTCGGCCGACCTGACCCGGGCCAACGACAAGACCGCGCCGCGGGTGACGATCATCCACCACCCGGACGTGCGCCGGCAGCTGATGCTGCAGAAGGCCTACGCCGAGGGGCTGCGGGCGCTCGCGCTCTACACCGCCAGCGTTCAGGACCGGATCCAGGTCGCGGAGTACGACGCCGAGGGCAGCGACGCGGTGCCGGCCGGTGGCCTGGCCGACGGCGGCCCGCGCCATTCGGCCAAGCGACCGGACCCGAGCACCGACGAGCGGCTCAACGACCTGCTGCTGCCGATCGTCAAAGGCGTCGGCTCCGAGCGATCCTACGAGCAGCTCGGCCAGGCGCTGCAGGTCTTCGGCGGCTCCGGCTTCTTGCAGGACTACCCGCTGGAGCAGTACATCCGGGACAACAAGATCGACTCCCTGTACGAGGGCACCACCGCCATCCAGGGCCAGGACTTCTTCTTCCGCAAGATCGTCAGGGACAAGGGTGTCGGCCTCGGCGCGCTGTCGACCGAGATCCAGACCTTCCTCGACTCGATCGCTGAGGAGGGCCGGCTCAAGGACGAGCGCGAGGCGGTCGCCCGGGCGCTGACCGAGGTGGGCACCATGGTCGCGGCCATGATCACCCAGCTCACCTCGGCCCGCGACGAGGTCCGCAACGTCTACAAGGTGGGCCAGAACACCACCCGGCTGTTGATGTCCTGCGGTGACCTGGCGATCGGCTGGCTGCTGCTGCGCCAGGCCACGGTGGCCCTCGCGGCCCTCGACGGTAACGGCCTGTCGGCGGCCGACCGGGCCTTCTACGAGGGCAAGCTGGCGGTCGCCCGGTTCTTCGCCGCCACCGTGCTGCCTGAGCTGGTGGCCCGCCGCAAGGTGGTCGAGTCCACCGACAACGCGATCATGGACGTTGCCGAGGAGGCCTTCTGACCTGTCCCCGGGGTACTCCGCACCCGCCCGGACGGTTTCGGCCGGTTGGCTAGGGTTGGAGGATGACGGTAGACGGGGTGCACTGGATCGAGCTGCAGGGCGCGGTCAACGCCCGCGACGTCGGCGGCCTGCCCACCTCCGACGGGCGGACGATCCGTACCGGGGTGCTGATCCGGTCGGCCAGCCTCGGCCACCTCACCGAGACCGACATCGAGCACCTGGTCGGCCACCGCGGGGTGCGCCGGGTGGTGGACCTGCGCACCGACATCGAGGTGGACCGGGACGGTCCGGGCGCGCTGCACGACCAGCCGGACGTGGTGGTCCACCACCTATCGCTCTACCCCGACACGCTCGGCGCCACCGATCGGACGGAGCTGCCGGCCGGCGCCCGGGTCGATGGTGTCGACCAGGCGCCCCCGGCAGCCAAGCCGGACCCGCTGCCCTGGCAGGGTGAGCGGTTCGCCACCGACCACGGCCCGGTGGTGGCGGCCTACCTGCGCTACCTGGACCAGCGGCCGGATTCGGTGGTCGCCGCGCTGCGCGCCATCGCCGAGCCGGACGGCGCCACCCTGGTGCACTGTGCGGCCGGCAAGGACCGCACCGGCATGGTGGTGGCGCTCGCCCTGACGGTGGCCGGCGTGCCACCGGAGCTGGTCGCCGCCGACTACGCGCACACCCAGAGCCAGATCGCGGCCATCGTCGATCACCTGGCACGCAGTGACCTGTACGGCTTCGAGGTCGGCCGGCCGGAGCAGATCCCGCCGGCCTCGGCCGCGGTGATGGAGGCGGTGCTCGAAGCGATCGAGGCCGACCTCGGCGGGGTGCTGGGATGGCTTGCCTGCTACGGCTGGACCGACGACGACACCCACCGGTTGCGCGCCAAGCTGCTGGACGAGCCGGCGGACCGGCCGCGGCCGGAGGCGGTCGGCTATTAGCCGAGCAGCATCAGCACCAGCTCGGCGTCGCCGGTTTCGGTGATCCGGACCGGCACCCCCCAGTCCTGCCGGGACAGGTGGCAGGCCGGGTGCTCCTCGGCCGGGTCGTCGTCGCAGGAGGCGGCCTGAGCGGTCACGTGCAGCACGCCCTCGGTGCCGGGCGGCCCGGCCAGCACCAGCGTCCGGGCCAGTTCGGTGCCCGAGCCCGCTCCGCCGGCCAGCAGCTGCGGCGGCGAGGCGCTCACCGTCAGCTGGGTCGAGGGCCCGTACCGGTCGTCCAGCTTGCGTCCCGGCGGCGGCACGAACGGCACGCTCAGCCGTACCTCGCCCGTCGCCAGCTCGGTGACCGGCCGGCGGGTCTGCAGCGCCGAACCCAGCACCTGGCGCAGCTGCCCGGCGGTGACCGGCCGGACGACCCGGTGCGCGGCCGACTCCACCACCAGCAACTCGCCGTCGGCCACCAGCAGCCCGGACGGCTCGGCCAGCTCGACGGCCAGCGTGCCGACCTCGTCGGTGACCGGGTCGTAGCGGCGGATCGCGCCGTTGTAGGTGTCGGCGATCGCGATCGAGCCGTCGTCCAGCACCGCCAGGCCGAGCGGGTGCTGCAACCGGGCCTCGCGCGCCGGGCCGTCCCGGTGGCCGAAGTCGAACAGGCCGGCCCCGACCACGGTGTGCAGCCGGCCCTCGGCGTCGAGGTAGCGCAGCGCGGAGTTCTCCGAATCGGCGAACCACACCCGGTCACCGGCCACCGCGAGCCCGGACGGCTGGGCCAGCCAGCCGTCGGCCGCCGGCCCGTCCTTCAGTCCCTCCACGGTGGTCCCGGCCAGGATGGTCACGGCTCCGGTGCGCGGCTGCCAACCCAGCAGCAGGTGCACACCCGCGGCGGCGACCACCACCTGGTCGAGGGCTGGCCACCAGGCCACGTCCCAGGGCGAGAGCACCGCGGGAACCGGGCCGGTCACCGTGCTGGTGCCGGCCAGTCCGGCGGCCAGGTCCACGGTGTGCACCAGCCGGCCGTCGGCCGACCGGACACCGCGCAGCTGGTGGTTGGCGGTGTCGGCGACCACGATGTCGAACCCCAGTTCGGCGGCGAGGTCGGCCGGCAGCTGGGTGAGGCCGTTCGGCTCGGCCAGCCGCTGACCGTCTGCCCCGCGCTCACCGGAGCCGACCCGGCGCCGCACCGTGATCCCGTCCAGCTCGGTCTCGACCAGCTGGTGGTGGCCGCTGTCGGCGATCAGCAGGCCGTCCCCCAGCCGGATCGCCTTGGCCGGAAAGTTCAGCTCGCCCGGCTCCGGCTTCGTCGCCCGGTAGGGGTTATCGCCCCGGCGCAGCGAGCCGTTCGCGTCGTGCTGGGCGATCAGTTCCGAGATCAGCCGGGCCAGCGCGCTGGCCTGGCCCTCACCGGCGGCCTGGGCGACCACGTAACCGTCCGGGTCGATCAGCACCAGGGTCGGCCAGGCCCGGACGGCGTACTGCTGCCACAGGTGCAGCTCCGGGTCGTTGAACACCGGATGTGCCACCCCGTACCGCTCGGTGGCCGCTGCCACCGCCCGGTCGGACTTCTCGTGCTCGAACTTCGGCGAGTGGACGCCGATGATCACCAGCTCGTCGGCGAACTCGTGCTCCAGCGCCCGCAGCTCGTCGATGACGTGCAGGCAGTTGACGCAGCAGAACGTCCAGAAGTCCAGCAGCACGATCTTGCCGCGCAGCTCGCGCAGGCTCAGCGGAGCCGCCACGTTGAACCAGCTGCCTTGGGGGAACTCCGGAGCCCGTACCCGGGCCTGCCTTGCCGTCGTCATGCGCACAGCATGCCGAACCTGGACGGCACCTGTCCTTGTTCCCGGAGCCGCGGCTCACACCCTGCCGCGATTGGTGGTGCGCCGGTGCGGCAGGCTTGCGCCATGGCCCGACCGACCGGACAGATCGGCACCGTGGCGATGCTGGCCCGGTATCCGGTGAAGTCGATGCGCGGCGAGCGGCTGGACCAGGCCGAGCTGAATTCCCACGGCGTCGCCGGCGATCGGCAGTGGGCGGTCTACACCACCGACGGCGGGATCGGCAGCGGCAAGTCCAGTCGCCGGTTCCGCCGGGTGCAGGGGCTGCTCGGCTACCGGGCCACCCTGGTCGATGCTGTCGACGACGCCGGCGTGGTCCCGGTTATCGAAACCCCGCACGGTGACCGTTGGCCGGCCGACGACCCGCGGGCCGCCGAGCAGCTCAGCGCACAGCTGGGACGGCCACTGCGGCTGGACAGCGAGGCTGCGGTGCCGCACAAGGATGCCTCGCCGCTGCACCTGGTCAGCACTGCGGCGCTGCGGGCCCTTGGCCGGCTGCTCGGCGAGCCGGTGGACGTCGCCCGGTTCCGCGCGAACCTGCTGCTGGAGGTGCCGGGCACCGGCTTCGTCGAGGACGGCTGGGCCGGCCGGGAGCTGCGGCTGGGCGAGGAGGTGGTGCTGCGGATCGGTGCCGGTATGCCGCGGTGCGTGATGGTGGACATGGCCCAGGGCGCGCTCGGCCCGGACGGCCGGATCCTCAAACTGCTGGCGGCCGAGCACGACCTGCTGCTGGGTGCCATGGTCGAGGTGGTGCGGCCGGGCATCGTGCGGCTCGGCGATCCGGCAGTGCTGGTCTGAGCAACGGCTGACGCAACGCCTGGACGAACGAAACGGCCCGCCCGGGCCATACTGCTAGGCCGGGCGGGCCGTTGTCGTTGTGGTACTCCGGGCTTCCTGCTGGCCCGGCGCGTCGTGGTCGCGCGCCGGTCGCCAGCGGTGCCCGTGCGGCGTCAGCGGTTGAACTGCGGCGCCGAGTGGTAGTTCTGGTGGGCTGCCATCGCGAGCAGCTCGCTGCGCATCGCCGGGGAGGCGCTCAGCAGCGCGCGCTCGTACTGCTTGTAAGCCCGCCGGGCGCGGATCTTGCGCTTGATGTCCATTTCGAGCTCCCTAACTGCCTTACGGCCTGATGAGTGACGTGGTGTCTTTCATCGGGGCTGGGGCCTGGCTGCCCGGGCGACTCGGATTTCCCCGCTTCGTTCGTTCAGCTTGGTCTTGCTGCCTCGATCTGTTAGTTATCTTACTCGACTTCCTTAATAAAGCAAGTTCGATAACCACATCTGGCCTAACATTGCACCCCTCAGCTGTATTCCACGCCGTCGAGGTCCAGACCGCGGGGCAGTAGCCGGATATGGCTAGGCTTGGGGGCATGTCACTCTCGGATGTGCAGATCGCCCCGCTCACCGCTGATGGCCCCGGTTCGGAGCAGGCCAGCCTCGCCCCGCGGCCGGGCGTGACCACCCTGGTGGTCAACGTCGCCTCCGAATGCGGGCTCACCCCGCAGTACGAGGGGCTGGAGCGGCTGCAGCAGCGCTACGCCGACCGCGGCTTCACCGTGCTCGGCGTGCCGTGCAACCAGTTCGGCGGCCAGGAGCCGGGCAGCAGCGCCGAGATCGCGCAGTTCTGCTCGGCGAACTACGGCGTGAGCTTTCCGCTCACCGAGAAGGTCGAGGTCAACGGGCCCGGCCGGCACCCGCTGTACACCGAGCTGGTCGAGGTTCCCGATGCCGACGGCTACACCGGCGACATCCGGTGGAACTTCGAGAAGTTCCTGATCGGCCCGGCGGGCACCGTGGTCGCCCGGTTCGACCCGCAGACCGAGCCGGAGTCCGGCAAGGTCGTCTCGGCGATCGAGGCCGTACTACCCGACTGAGCGGGACGGGTAACCGTCAGAGCAGGGCCAGGCCGGGGTCGCGCAGCACCGCCGCCACGTCGGCCAGAAACTCCGAACCCTGCTGGCCGTCCACCGAGCGGTGATCGAAAGACACCGCCAGCTGGGTGACCCAGCGCGGCTCGATGCGCTCGTCGTCACCGGTGCCGACCACCCACGGCTGCCGGCGGATCGCGCCGAAGGCCAGGATCCCGGCCTCGCCCGGGTTCAGGATCGGCGTGCCGGTGTCCACCCCGAACACCCCGACGTTGGTGATGGTGAAGGTGCCGCCGCTCATGTCGGCCGGCGGCGTCTTGCCCGACCGCGCGGTGTCGGTGAGGGTGCCGATGGCCTGGGCCAGCTCCAGCAGCGACAGCGACTCCGCGCCCTTGATGTTGGGCACGATCAGGCCCCGGTCAGTGGCCGCCGCGATACCCAGGTTGACGTAGTGCTTGACCACGATCTCGCCGGCCGCCTCGTCCCAGCTGGAGTTGATGATCGGGGTTCGCCTGGCCGCCCACAGCACCGCGCGGGCGACGAACAGCAGCGGCGAGACCTTCACGCCGGCGAACTCGCGCCGGGCGCCGATCCGCTTGCGCAGCTCCATCATCTCGGTCACGTCGACGGTGATGAACTCGGTGACGTGGACGGCGGTGAACGCCGAGGCCACCATCGCCGCGGCGGTGTGCTTGCGCACGCCCTTGATCGGGATCCGGGTCTCGGCGCCCCGGGCCGGCGCTGCGACGGCGGCGGCCGGGGTGCTGACCGCCTGCTGGACGTCCTCCCGGGAGATGGTGCCGTTCGGGCCGGTCGCCACCACCGTGCTCAGGTCGACGCCGAGGGTCTTGGCCAGCTTGCGGACCGGTGGCTTGGCCAGCACCGTGCGCTCGGGGCTGACCACCGCGGTCGCGGCTCCGGCAGCGGGCGTGGTCAGGTTGAACGCCTCGTTCGCGGTCGGTGCGGGGACGTCGGTGGACGGGTGCGCCCGCTTGCGGCGCCGACCCCGCTCGCCGGAGACGCCGTAACCCACCAGCACCGCCTGCCGCTCGGCGCCCCGTCGCTCCTGCTCCTCCTCCGAGGGTGGCAGCTCCGGGGTCGGGACCAGGTCCTCGGTGGCGCTGCCGACCGGCGTCTGGGGAGCGGTCGGAAGGGAGGCCGGGCTGCCGGCGGGGCCGCTGGCCAGTTCGCCACTGCCCACCTTGAGGGTGATGATCGGCTGCCCGACGTCGACCGTGGCGCCTTCGTCGTAGTGGATCTCGTGCACCACCCCGGCGTACGGCGAGGGCAACTCCACGGCGGCCTTGGCGGTCTCCACCTCGACCAGCACCTGGTTGACGACCACCGAGTCGCCGATCTTGACGTCCCAGCGCAGGATGTCCGCCTCGGTCAGGCCCTCGCCCACGTCGGGAAGTTTGAACTGCTTCAGCTCAGCCACGGTGCTGTTCTCCTGAGAAATTCGGGCTCGCGAGCGCGCCGCACACCGGCCGGCAGCACTCGCTCGCCATGGTAGGGAAGCGGGCTAGTGGGCCAGAACCCGGTCCACGGCGTCGAGGATCCGGTCGACGTCGGGCAGCCATTCCTCCTCGACCCGGCTGGGCGGGTACGGGGTGTCGAAGCCGCCGACCCGCAGGATCGGGGCCTCCAGGGAGTAGAAGGCGCGCTCCTGCACCCGGGCCGCGATCTCGGCGCCCATGCCCAGCGTGACCGACGCCTCGTGCACCACCACCAGCCGGCCGGTCTTCTGCACGGACTGAACCACGGTGTCGGTGTCGATCGGCGACAGCGAGCGCAGGTCGAGCACCTCCAGCTCCGAGCCGTCCTCGGCGGCGGCCCGTGCCGCATCCAGCGCGGTGGCGACCATCGGGCCGTAGGCGACCACGGTGGCGTCCCGGCCCGGACGCACCACGTGCGCCTTGTGCAGCGGCGCCGGGGTGGCGTCGGTGTCCACGTCGCCCTTGGCCCAGTACCGGCGCTTGGGCTCGAAGAAGATCACCGGGTCGTCGGATTCGATGGCCTGCCGCAGCATCCAGTAGGCGTCGGACGGGTTGGAGCAGGTCACCACCTTCAAACCGGCGGTGTGGGCGAAGTAGGCCTCCGGGGATTCGGAATGGTGCTCGACCGCGCCGATGCCGCCGCCGTACGGGATCCGGATGGTGATCGGCATCCGGACCTGGCCGAGCGAGCGGTTGTGGAACTTGGCGAGCTGGCAGACGATCTGGTCGAAGGCCGGGTAGACGAAGCCGTCGAACTGGATCTCGCACACCGGCCGGTAGCCCCGGATCGCCAACCCGACCGCCGAGCCGATGATGCCGGACTCACCCAGCGGGGTGTCGATCACCCGGTCCTCGCCGAAGTCCTTCTGCAGGCCGTCGGTGATCCGGAAGACGCCGCCCAGCTTGCCCACGTCCAGGCCCATCACGAGCACCTTGGGGTCGGCTTCCATCCGGTTGCGCAGCGCCGCGTTCAGCGCCCCCGCCATCGACATGGTCGTCATCAGGCTTCCTCACTCTTCGCAACCCGGCTCTTCGCGCAAGCGCTCATCGCGGCATCCGCTCCGCTCCTGGCGCAAGCGCTCATCGCCAGATTCGTTCCGCTCCTCGCTGCGCTGCGGTGCTCGCTCATCAGTGACCCGCCCCCTCGAAGGAGTTCAAGTACTCGGCGTAGCCGGCACGCTGCTCGGCGAGCTCGTCGGTGGTCTCGACGTAGACGTGGTCGAACGGTGACAGCGGCCCCGGATCCTCGAGGTTGCGGCAGGCATCGCGGATCCGCTCGGCCAGCGCCTCGGACTCGGCGTCGAGGGCGTCGAAGAAGTCCTGGTCCACCCCGGCCTCGCGCACCAGGTAGGCCCGCACCCGCTCGATCGGGTCGCGCAGCCGCCAGGTCTCCAACTCGTCCGAGAGCCGGTAGCGGGTCGGGTCGTCAGAGGTGGTGTGCGCACCCATCCGGTAGGTGTAGGCCTCGATCAGCGTCGGGCCCTGCCCGGAGCGAGCCTCGTCCAGGGCCAGCCGGCTGACCGCCAGGCACGCCAGCACGTCGTTGCCGTCCACCCGGATGCCCGGGAAGCCGAAGCCGGACGCCCGCTGGAACAGCGGCACCCGGCTCTGCCGCTCGACCGCCTCCGAGATCGCCCACTGGTTGTTCTGGCAGTAGAAGACCACCGGCAGGTTCGCCGCGGCCGCCCAGATGAAGGACTCGTTGACGTCGCCCTGGCTGGAGGCGCCGTCACCGAAGAAGGCCAGCACCGCGGTGTCGCGGTCGGCGTCGCCGGACCCCACCGCGCCGTCGCGCACCACGCCCATGGCGTAGCCGACCGCGTGCAGGGTCTGGGCGCCGAGCACGATGGTGTACAGGTTGAAGTTGTTCTCGTTCGGGTTCCAGCCGCCCAGGCTGACCCCGCGGAACATGCCCAGCAGGGTCACCGGATCGACGTCGTGGCACCAGGCCACTCCGTGCTCGCGGTAGGTCGGAAAGGACATGTCCTGCTGGCGCAGCGCCCGGCCGACGCCGACCTGGGCGGCCTCCTGGCCCAGGCAGGACGCCCACAGTCCCAGCTCACCCTGCCGCTGCAGCGCGGTCGCCTCGCCGTCGAAGCGGCGGACCAACACCAGGTCGCGATACAGGGACTTGATCTCGTCGTCGCTGATCTCCAGCGGGAAGTCCGGATGCGACACCCGGGTGCCCTCCGGGGTCAGGAGCTGGATGAGATCCGGCTCCGGGGGGACGTGTCCGTGCAGCGACATCAGGTCTCCTCGCGTTCCGAGCACCGATCCGGGATCACCGTGCGGGTGCCGTCAGGCTTGCTGTGCTGGCCGGTGTGGCTCTGCCAGTCCGACGAATGAACTTCTTCTGGACGAACTCCTCGACGAGCGGCGCCTCGGCTCAGGGGTGGCGAGCGAGGGCGGCGACTCGGCACCCATAGTCGCATGAGTTGATCGCTGCCCGATGACAGCTGGCGTTACTTGGCACTAACGGGGTCGTCCGGTAGTGGTAATTCTGCTCACAACCGGCAGCGCAGTGGCCCGGACCGGGCAAGCAGGCTCTTTCGGGGCTGCCGGTACTCCACTAGCGTCTGATCCCACGGGGCCGCCACCATCCGACACCTTCCGATTCCAGGAGGCCTGATGCTGATCTCGGACATCTTGCGGCGCAAGGGCTCGGACGTCATCACCATTCCGTCCGACGCGACCGTTCCGGAACTGATCGCCAAGCTCGCCGAGCACAAGGTGGGCGCGCTGGTGGTGGTCGAGGACCGCCGGACAGTCGGGATCGTCTCCGAGCGGGACGTGGTACGCCGACTGCACCGGGCCGGCGCCGGGGTGCTCGAACTGCCGGTGTCGGAGCTGATGACCGCCGACGTGATCAGCTGCGCGCCCACCGACAGCGTGGACGAGATCGGTGCCGCCATGACCGAGCGGCGGATCCGGCACATGCCGGTGCTGTCCGGCGGCGAGCTGGCTGGCATCGTGACCATCGGCGACGTGGTGGCCGCCCGGATCGCCGACCTCGAGCAGACCCGCGGCCAGCTGGAGTCCTACATCACCCGAGGCTGAGCCGAGTTCAGCCGAACCGGCCGGTTCAGCCGGCGAGTTCGGCCGGCAGCGGCTCGGAATGCACGACCGCCAGCCGGGACACCGCCCTGGTCCAGCAGACGTAGAGCCGGCGCAGGCCCGCCACCCGGTCCGGCTCGGCGGCCACGATCTCGGCCGGTTCGAGCAGTACCACCGAGTCGAACTCCAGGCCCTTGGCCGCTGTGGCCGGCACCACGGTGACCCGGTAGTCCTCGTCCCGGGCCACCTCGTCGGCCAGCGACGCGGCGGTGATCCCGGCCGCGACGAGGTCGGCGAGCACGGCGTCCACCCGCTCGTCCGGGGCGATGATCGCGATCGAGCCCTCGGCGGCCAGGCAGCGCCGGACCGCGCCGGCCAGGTCGCCGCCGTAGCTGAGCGCGTCACCCCCGGCCCGGATGGAGGACGCCGGTGGCACGTCGGCGGCGATGTGCGGCAGCAGCCGGTTGGCGACCGCGAGCACCTCGCCGGGCACCCGGTAGCCCACCGTCAACGGCCGGATCTCCGCCGCCGGGTGGCCGAGGTGGGTCAGCGTCTGCTGCCAGGACCCGGCTGCCCACGGGGCGGTGGCCTGGGCCTGGTCGCCCAGCACGGTGAGCGACCCGAGCGGGCAGCGGCGGGCCACCGCCCGGCACTGCATCGGTGACAGGTCCTGCGCCTCGTCCACCACCACGTGCACGAAGCCCTCGACACCGGTGATCAGCCCGGCCAGCTCGTCCAGCAGCACCAGGTCGGCCGCCGAGAAGGCCTCCTTGCTGGCCGGCACCGGACGGAACGGCGGGGTCCGGCGCAGCAGCTGGAGCTCCTCCTCGCTGAACCGGCCGCCGGCGCACCGGTGGGCGAAGTCCTCGTCCGAGAGCAGCCGGAGCAGCACCACCCGCGGGTCCAGCACCGGCCAGACCGCGTCGAGGAACTCGCGCACCTGCGCCGACCGGGCCACCTTGGCGGTCTCGGCGTCCGACGGTGCGCCACCGGCGTCCTCGCGCTGCCGCCGGACGTCCTGGGCCAGCAGTTGCCGCAGCCGCTCCCGGCCGCTGTCCCAGTGCAGCTCGCCGGCGGCCAGGCTGCGGCGCACGTCGTCGACGTAGCGGCGCACCCGCTCCACCGGAATCCGGTACCGGCGGTTGCCCACGATCGGCACCACGTCCTCGGTCGGCTTCATGACGTAGCTGAACACCGCCCGGCGCAGCAGGTCGGCCATCCGGGCGTCGCCCTTGAGCACCGCGACCGGCACCGGGTCGTGCCGGACGGGTGCCGTGGCCGCCACCAGCTGGTCGACGGTGCTCTGCCGGATGCCGTTCTCACCGAGCGCCGGCAGCACCTGGGCGATGTAGCGCAGGAAGGCCGAGTTGGGCCCCACCACCAGCACCCCCGACCGGCGCAGCCGCTCCGGGAAGCTGTACAGCAGGTAGGCCGCCCGGTGCAGGCCGACCGCGGTCTTACCGGTGCCGGGCGCGCCCTGGATGCACAGCGAGGTGTCCAGGTCGGCCCGCACCAGCTCGTCCTGGTCGGGCTGGATGGTGGCCACGATGTCGCGCATCGGCCCGACCCGGGGCCGCTCGATCTCCGAGCGGAGCAGCTGCGAGGCCAGCCCCAGCTCCTCGCCGGCGTCGAGATGCTCGTCCTCGAAGGAGGTCAGCTGCCCGTCGGCGAAGCCGAACCGCCGGCGCAGCCGCACCCCCTGCCGGTCGGCGGTGCTGGCCCGGTAGAACGGCCGGGCGATCGGCGCCCGCCAGTCGATCACCATCGGGTCGCCGGAGTCGTCGCGGATGTGCCGGCGGCCGACGTGGAAGACCTCACCGGCCGGGTGCCGGCCGTCCGGATCCCGGTCGATCCGGCCGAAGAACGGCGGTGCGGAGCTCTCGGCCAGGTGTTTGAGCCGGTCAGCCCGCAGCCGGCCGAGTCCCTCGCTGGCCAGCGCGTCCACGCCGTAGTCGGCGATCCGCTCGGCGGCCTCGCGCATCTCGTCCAGGCAGGCCAGCGACTGTCGCAGGTGGTTCCGTTCGGCAAGCAGCAGCGGATCGTCACTCACGATTGGTCAACGCTAGACCCTGGCCGCAACTGATTTAGCTCCGGACGGAACGAGGGCGGTCCTGCAACGGGACCGGCCCGGCCCGCGCGATGCGGACCGGGCCGGTACCCGTCGATGTCAGGCTGGCTCAGCCAGCTGACCTGTTACTGCTCCTCGTCCTGCCGGCGACGCCGTCCGACCAGCATCAGGGCCAGCCCGGTGAGGGCCAGCGCACCCGCCGAGGCAGCGGAGACCCGCTGGTCGGCCAGGCCGGTGTTGGCCAGCATGCCGCCGCCACCGGTGCTCGTCCCACCGCTCGGTTGGGTGGTGCCGGTGCCCGAGCCACTGCCCGAGCCCGACGAGCTACCGCCGGACGTGTGGACCACGGTCAGCGCCAGCAGGTAACGCGCCTTGCCGTTCGAGCCGACGCCCGCGGCGTAGAACGCCCGGCCCCCGCCCTGGTTCGGCACCACGATGGTGACGCGGAACTTGCCCGCGGCGTCGGCGACGGCGGTGCCGAGCACGGTCTGCGGGCAATACCCGCCGACCTCGACCGTCGTCCCCGGCTTGTAGCCGCTACCGCTGACCGTCAACGCCTTGCCAGCCGTGGTGGTCAGCGGAACGCCGGCCAGCACACCGTCAGCCAGCGGCGGGTTGACCACCGTGTCGGCGCTGAGGTAGCGCGGCTGGCCGTTGCTGCCGATGCCGGCCGACATCACCGTCTTGGCGCCGGTGTTGTTGGCCACCGTGACCGGGATGCTGAACTTGCCGGTGGCATCGGCGTAGCCGTGGGCCAGCACGGTCAGCTTCGTCGCCTTGCCGCTGCTGCTGTAGTACCAGCCGATCTCGATCGGCGCCCCCGGCTTGTAGCCGGTGCCGGTCACCGTCAGCACCTGGTTGACGTAGACCTTCGACGGCACCCCACCCAGCGCACCGTTGGACTTCGGCTTGGCCGACGGCAGCGCGACTGCCGCCACCGCGGTCACCTTCAACGTGAAGGCCTGGCTCGCGTCCGGGCTGATGCCGTTGGCGGCCTTGATGGTGAGGGTGTAGTTGCTGCTGGTGGTCTGGGTCGGGGTGCCGGCGATGGTCGCGGTGCCGTTGTGGTTGTCGGTGAACGTCACCCCGGCCGGCAGGCTGCCGGTCTCGGTGATGGCCGAAACCGGGTACCCGCTGGTGGTCACCGTGAACGACTGCCCCGCGACGTTCGAGGTGAACGTGACGGTGTTGGCGCTGGTGATCGCCGGCGGCGCGGTCACGGTCAACGTGAAGGTCTGCGTCGCGTTCGGCGAGACCCCGTTGTTGGCCGTGATGGTGATGGTGAAGGCACCGGTCTGAGTCGGGGTGCCGGCGATGGTGGCCGTCCCGTTGTGGTTGTCGGTGAACGTCACCCCGGCCGGCAGGGTGCCGGTCTTGGTGATGGTCGCCGTCGGGAACCCGGTGGTGGTCACCGTGAACGAACCGGCGCTGCCCTTGGCGAAGGTGGCGTGGTCGGTGCTGGTGATCGCCGGTGCGGAGTTGGCCGGCTGCACCGTCAGGGTGAAGGACTGCTGCCGGGTCCCGGTGGTGTTGGTCGCCGAGAACGTCAGCGGGTAGCTGCCGGTGGTGCCGGACGCCGGGGTGCCGGACAGCGTGCCGGTGCCGTCGCCGTTGTCGGTGAAGCTCACCCCGGACGGCAGCGAACCGGTCTCGGTGATCGTGGTCGCGGTCGGGTACCCGGCCACCGTGGTCACCGTGAACGTGTTCGAGGCGCCGATGATGAAGGTGGCGTGGTTGGCGCTGGTGAAGGTGGCCAGCTCGTTGACCGTCAGGGTGAAGGACTGGGTACCGGTCCCGGACGAATTGGTCGCCGAGATCGTCAGCGGGTACGTGCCACCGGTACCGGCCACCGGAGTGCCGGCAATCGTCGCCGTCCCGTTGCCGTTGTCGGTGAACGACACCCCGGCCGGCAGGCTGCCGGACTTGGTGATCGTCGCCGCCGCCGGGCTGGTGGTCACCGTGAACGAGCCCGCCGATCCCACCGTGAACGTGGCGTGGTCGGCGCTGGTGATCGCCGGCGCCTCGGTCACGGTCAGGGTGAAGGCCTGCTGGCTGGTGCCGGCCGAGTTGGTCGCCGAGATCGTCAGCGGGTAGCTGCCGGCCGTGCCGGCCGCCGGGGTGCCGGCCAGGGTGGCGGTGCCGTCACCGTTGTCGGTGAACGACACCCCACTCGGCAGCGACCCGGTCTCGGTCACCGTGGTCGCGGTCGGGTAACCGGCCGTGGTGGTCACGGTGAAGTTGCCGGCGGTGCCGATGATGAAGCCGGTGTGGTCGGCGCTGGTGATGGTGGCCAGCTTGGTGACCGTCAGCATGAAGCTCTGGGTCGCGTCGGTGGTAGCACCGTTGCTGGCCGTGATGGTGATCGGGAATGCTCCGGCCGCAGTCGGGGTGCCCGCCAGGGTCGCGGTGCCGTCACCGTTGTCGGTGAACGTCACACCCGCCGGCAGGCTGCCGGTCTCGGTGATCGTGGTCGCCGTCGGGTAGCCCGCGGTGGTGGTCACCGTGAACGAACCGGCCGTGCCGTAGGCGAACGTGGTGTGGTCGGCGCTGGTGATCACCGGCGAGGCGTTCGCCGGCTGCACGGTCAGCGTGAACGACTGCTGGCTGGTGCCGGCCGCGTTGGCCGCCGAGATCGTCAGCGGGTAGCTGCCGTCAGTGCCGGCCGCCGGGGTACCCGCCAAGGTGGCGGTGCCGTCACCGTTGTCGGTGAAGCTCACCCCGGCCGGCAGCGACCCGGTCTTGGTGATCGTGGTCGCGGTCGGGTAGCCGGCCGTGGTGGTCACCGTGAACGAACCCGCCGTGCCGACGACGAAGGTGGTGTGGTCAGCACTGGTGATGCTGGCCTTCTCGTTCACCGTCAGGGTGAACGCCTGGGTCGTGAAGCCGGTGCTGTTGGCCGCCTTGATGGTCAGGGCGTAGCTGCCGCCGGTGCCGGCCGCCGGGGTGCCGGCCAGCGTCGCGGTGCCGTCACCGTTGTCGGTGAACGACACCCCGGTCGGCAGGGTGCCGGTCTCGGTCAGCGTGGTGGCCGCCGGAACGCCCGGGCTGGTGGTCACCGTGAACGAACCCGCCGATCCCACCGCGAACGTGGCATGGTCGACGCTGGTGATGCTCGGCGCCTGGTTGACCGTCAGCGTGAACGACTGGGTGTCATCCGGAGCGACCCCGTTGCTGGCCTTGATGGTGATCGGGAACGACCCACCGGTGCTGGCCGTGCCGGCCAGGGTGGCGGTGCCGTCACCGTTGTCGGTGAACGTCACACCCGCCGGCAGGCTGCCGGTCTTGGTGATCGTGGTCGCCGCCGGAACACCCGGCGCGGTGGTCACCGTGAACGAGTCCGCGACCCCGGCGGTGAAGGTGGCGTGGTCGGTGCTGGTGATCCGCGGCGGCTGGTTCACCGTCAGCGTGAACAGCTGGGTGCCGTTCGGGGTGATCCCGTCACTGGCGGTGAAGGTGAGCGAGTAGCTGTTGCCGGTGTTGGCCGCCGGGGTACCGGCCAGGGTGGCCGTCCCGTTGCCGTTGTCGGTGAAACTCACACCGGTGGGCAGCGTGCCGGTCTCGGTGATCGTCACCGGGCCCGCCCCACCGGAGGTGGTCACCGTGAACGAACCCGCGGTACCCACCGTGAAGGTGGCGTGGTCAGCACTGGTGAACACCGGCGACTCGGTGACCGTCAGCGTGAACGACTGGGTCGCCGGGCTGCTCGCCCCGTTGCTGGCGGTGATGGTGATCGGGTACGAACCCGCGGTCCCGGATGCCGGGGTGCCACCCAGGGTCGCGGTGCCGTTGCCGTTGTCGGTGAACGTCACGCCCGAAGGCAGCGAACCGGTCTTGCTCAGCGCGGTCGCCACCGGGAAACCGGCCGCCGTGGTCACCGTGAAACTGCCCGCCGAACCGACCTGGAAGGTGGTGTGGTCGGCGCTGGTGATGGTCGGCGACTCGTTCACCGTCAACGTGAACGCCTGGTGGTCAGCCGGCGCGGTGCCGTTGTCGGCGTTGATGGTGAAGGAGTACTGCCCACCACTACCCGCCGGCGGGGTACCGGCCAGGGTGGCGGTGCCATTGCCGTTGTCGGTGAAGGACAACCACGCCGGCAACGTGCCGGTAGTGGTCAGCGTCGCGTTCGGGAACCCGCTGGTGGTCACCGTGAAACTGCCCGCCGAACCCACCGTGAAGCTGGTGGTGTTGCTGCTCGAGATGGTCGGCGCGGTGTTGACCGTCAGGGTGGCGGCGGTGGACGTCGCCGAGCCGGTCGAGTTGGTGAACACGGCCCGGTACTTGTTGCCGTTGTCGCCGGACGCGGCGGTGAAGGTGTAGGTGGTGCTGGTCGCGCCGGCGATGTTGGTGAAGCTGCCACCGCCGTCGGTGGACCGCTGCCACTGCACGGTCGGAGCCGGGAAGCCCGACGCCGCCGCGACGAAGCTCACCGAGTTACCCGAGTTCACCGTCTGGTTCGACGGGTTGCTCGTAACCGCCGGCGCCTCGTTGACGGTGACCGTCAGCGTCTGGGTGCCGTTCGGGTTCACCCCGTTCGACGCGGTCAGGCTCAACGAGTACACCCCACCCGTCCCGGCCGCCGGCGTACCCGACAGGGTGGCCGTGCCATTGCCGTTGTCGACGAACGACAGCCCGGACGGCAGGGTGCCGGTCTTGGTGATGGTCGGCGTCGGGTACGCGGTCGGCGTGGTGGTGACCGTGAAGCTGCCCGCAGTACCGACGGTGAAGCTGGCGCTGGCCGAACTGGTGAACGCCGGCGCCTGGGTGACGGTGATGCTCAACGTCTGGATCGCGTTCGGGTTCACCCCGTTGTTGGCGGTCAGGTTGAGCGAGTAGGTGCCACCGGCGGTCGGCGTGCCGGCCAGGGTGGCCGTGCCGTTGCCATTGTCGGTGAAGGTCATACCCGGCGGCACCGTGCCGGTCTTGCTGATACCCGGTGCCGGGTAGCCGCTGGTGGTCACCGTGAACGAACCCGCGGTACCGACCGTGAACGACACCGTGTTGGTGCTGGTGATGGCCGGCGCGCGGTTGACGGTGACGGTCGCGGTGGCGGTGCCGTTGTCCAGGGTGGCCAGCACGTGGCCTGGGCCGCTGGTGTTCTGCGAGTTGTAGTTGGTGCTGGCCGAGCCAGAGGCCAGGTTCACCGAGGACTGCGTGAGGGTGGCGCCGCTGGGCAACGGGTCGCTGAAGCCGACCGGCAGGCCGGCGAAGGCGTCCAGGTTGGCGGCACCGATCGCACCCCCGAGGGAGTCGGTGGTGAGTGCGGCGGAGATGTTCGAGATCGCGTTCGGGCCGACCATGGTGGCCGGGGTGGCGGTGGCGGTCAGCACCAGCCGCGGCGAGACGGTCGGGCCACCGGCGGCGCTGTCACAGCCGGCGGTGCCGGGGCCGGTGTTGCAGCCCCACCAGTTCCGCGCCGCGTCCAGGGTGGCGCCGCTGGCGACTCCCAGGGAGACGCCGGAGCCGGTGGCGCCGGTGTTGCCGGTGATCCGGTTGTAGTGCACCTGTGCCGTGCCGCCGAGGACGGAGATCGCGCCGCCCTGCGGGTTGCTGCCACCGGCGACGGAGTTGGAGGTGAAGGTCGACTCGGTGACGGTGAGGGCACCGCCCTCGGAGAAGATGGCACCGCCCTGCGGGATGCCGAGGCCGCTGCCGACCACCGTGTTTCCGGTGAACACGCTGTTGGTCACGCTGATCGGCGAGGTGCCGCTGACACCGGCGATGTGCAGCGCACCACCGACGTTGATGTTGGACACCGACGCGTTGGTGCTGTTGCCGCTGAAGGTGCTGCCCGAGATGGTGAGCTGCTCGCCCGCTGCGGTGTCGAGATGCTGGTACTCGACGGCCGAACCCGAGCTGGCGCCGCTGGTGTTGCCGCTGAAGGTCGAGTTGGTGATGGTCAGCGAGCCGCCCTGGAACTCCACGCCGCCGCCGTACTTGTTGGTGGTCGTCCCGTTGGCGTGGTTGTTGCTGATGACGGAGTTGCTGATGGTCAGGTTGTCGCGGCTGGCCTGGCTGCCGGAGCCACCGAGGACGCCGGCGCCGCCGAACTGGGTGACGGCGGCGTTGGTGATGGTCACGCCCGAGATGCTGGTGGTGATCCCGCCGACCACGGCGGGGTCGAGGAGGAACACCCGGCTGGCGTTGTTGCCGCTGATGATCGTGCTGCCCGCGCCGGCGCCGGTCACGGTGATGTTGCTACCGGCCACCTTGCCCATCTGCAGCTCGCCGTTGGTGAGGGTGTAGGTGCCCGCGGCCATCGTGATGGTGGAGGATGCCGCGCCGGCGTTGTTGGCGGCACAGACCGCCTCGCGCAGGCTGCCGCTCGAGGTCAACTGGCCGGTGTTGCCACACGCACCGAAGTTGGTGGCAACGTCTGCCGTCGAGGTGACGGCCAGGGTGGCGGCCGCGACGGGGGGCAGGAACACCACCTGGCCGGCCAGCGCCAGTGCCAGCGCCAGGCCGACACGAGGGAGCAGCCGCGGTAGCGACGAACGAATCTGCAGCATCGACATGTCCTTAAAGCCCCGTAGCGAGAGAGAGCTCGCTGTAAAATGTGACTGAGAGTGTGTGGCTAGAGCAGGAAGTACGCGCATGTAGCGCAGAGCGCAGCAAAAAACAAGGAGCAGGAGAACTGTAGCTAGCCGGAGCGGTTTAAGTAAGCCGAATGGCTACAGAACTTTAACGCCAGACCTTAGCATTACCTGGCAAATCGCTACAAAAAAAGGTCCCTCCGTCGGGTGATCTTTGTGTTATAAAGCTGCTGCACCTGCTACCGCCACTTCGTGGGCTGGTGTTGGAACTGGTATTCGGCCAGTTTTCCGAGCCTAGGAGTCGCCGGATGACCGACCAGATACCACGCTTCCGGTTGTCGCAGAGTCCGCCATCCCTGCGACCCGCCACGGCCGTGGACCAACCGGTCCTGCTGCAGATCTTCACCGAGTCGCACTGCGCCGATCTGATGGTGCTTGGGCTGGACGCAACCGCCCTGGCCGGCCTGGTCGGTATGCAGTACCGGGCCAGGCACGGCCAATACCGGTCGGGGAATCCTGGTGCCGTCGAGTACCTGATCACCGACGGCGGGGGCAGCCCGATCGGCAGTTGCTGGCTCGACGACACGCCCGGGCGCCTGCGGGTGCTCGACATCGCGGTGCTTGCCGAGCACCGCCGCCGCGGCGTCGCCCGGGCGGTGCTCGGGTCGCTGTGCGAGCAGGCCGCGGCGCAGGGCAGGCCGGTGCGGCTGTCGGTCTGGCACCAGAACCTTCCGGCCCTCGAGCTGTACCGATCGCTCGGGTTCGGCACCGTCCCGGACGGCGCGGGCGGGGCCGACGACGGCGATCCGGCCGACCTGGGCAACGGTTACCTGGAACTGCAATGGGTCCCCGACCGCGCACCGCGGCCTCGAGCCGGCGCGCGATGATCGACCGACCGCTGAGCTTCGAAGACTTCAGCCCCCGGGTGGGGCAGCGGTTCACCATGCGCTTCTCGGTTCAACCCGACGGCGAGGATGCCGATGGGGTCTGCGAGGTCGAGCTGACCGAGTGCGTCCGCAGCACCGTGCCGGGCGCCTCGCGTTCCTTCGACCTGACGTTCCGGGCCGGCCCGGACGCACCCCGCGAGCAGGGCAACTACCTGCTGATACGAGAGGACTTCGCACCGACGCCGATCTTCCTGGTGCCGGTACGAGCGCTAGCGGACGGCTTGGAGTTCCACGCCGTCTTCAACCCACCTGACGGAGGATGAGAATGTGCTATGAGTACTCCCTACATCGGTGAAATCCGGATGTTCGGCGGCAACTTCGCGCCGGTCGGCTGGCTGCTCTGCCAAGGTCAGCTGCTGTCCATCTCCGACTACGACGTGCTGTTCAACCTGATCGGCACCACCTACGGCGGCGACGGCCAGAGCACCTTCGCGCTGCCCAACCTGGCCAGCCGGGTGCCGGTCCACCAGGGCTCGGGCTTCGTACTGGGCCAGATGGCAGGGGTGGAGACGGTCACCCTGACCCGCAACCAGCTGCCGGTGCACACCCACCAGCCGGTCGCGGCCGCGGTGGCCCAGGGCCAGTCGCCGAGCAACAGCTACTGGGCCAGCTACGCCAACCTGAACTACACCACTGCGGCGCCGGCAGCGGCGATGGCGCCCTACGCGCTGAGCAACGCCGGCGGCAGCCAGCCGCACGAGAACATGTCGCCCTACCTCGCGATCAACTTCATCATCGCCACCGAGGGCATCTACCCGAGCCCGAACTGACCGACGTCGAGACCGGAGCGGACTAGAAATGAGTGATCCCTACATCGGCGAGATCAAGCTGATCTCCTTCAACTTCCCGCCCAAGGGGTGGGCCTTCTGTAACGGCCAGCTGCTGCCGATCAACCAGAACCAGGCGCTGTTCTCGATCCTCGGCACCATGTACGGCGGCAACGGCCAGACCAACTTCGCGCTGCCCAACCTGCAGGGGCGGGTGCCGGTCCACCAGGGCATCAACCAGGGGAGCTACAACGTCGGCCAGGTCGGCGGCGAGACCTCGCACACCCTGACGATCAACGAGATGCCCACCCACATCCACCCGGCGGTCGCCCAGTCGGCGCCGTCGACCCCGGGCGTCACCCCGGCCAATTCGATCTGGGCCGCCACCACGACCGCGGCCTTCGCCTCAGCCCCCAACATCACCATGAACCCGGCAGCGGTTGCCACCACCGGCGGCAGCCAGCCGCACGAGAACATGCCGCCGTACCTGGTGCTGAACTACGTCATCGCCCTCGTGGGCATCTTCCCGAGCCGGAACTAGCTACGGAGCGCATATCGTGACCGATCCCTTCCTCGCCGAGATCCGCATGTTCGGCGGAAACTTCGCGCCCACGGGCTGGGCACTGTGCAACGGCCAGCTCATGTCGATCTCGCAGAACACCGCCCTGTTCTCGCTGCTGGGCACCACCTACGGCGGCGACGGCCGGGTCACCTTCGGGCTGCCCAACCTGCAGGGCAGCACTCCGATGCAGCAGGGCCAGGGAGCCGGGCTCTCACAGCGCTATCTCGGTGAGATCGGCGGCGTCCCCTACGTCACCCTGCTCCAGTCGGAGATGGCGGTCCACACCCACACCGCCTTGGGCGTCGAGGACTCGGGCACCACCGGCGACCCGACCAACGCCACCTGGGCCGAGGCGTTGAGTGGCCGGCTGGGAGTGGACCTGTACTCCACCCAGGCTCCCAACCTGATGATGGCTCCCCAGACGGTGTTGCCGACCGGTGGCAGCCAGCCGCACAACAACATGCCGCCCTACCTGACGGTCAGCTTCATCATCGCGCTGCAGGGCATCTTCCCGCAGCGCCCGTAGCGGGTGAACCCGCCAGGCCGGCGACCCCGGCCAGACGGGCGAAGGCGGCATTCAAGCCGGGACCAGCTTGAATGCCGCCTTCTACTGCTTTCATCTCGTACCCGTGCTCGCTCTTGGTGTCGTTGCATCAGGATGAAAACACAAGGACGCAGGTGATGGCTTTCTTCACCGAACACAAAGGAATGGTGCTGGGCATGGTGCCCCAGCGGCCCGGTTCTACGCTGGGTCAACCTTGATCGGTATTTCACCGAAAGGCCACAGAACAGATGACCCATGAATCCAGCATTCGGTTCTCGGGGATGAAACCCCTGCCGGCCGTTTCTGCTTCTGGATGTCGCAATGAGTGAGCTGGCGGCATCCGCGAAGCATCGGTGGAGCAACTTTCCGGCAACCTACGATGCACACAGCCTGACAATCTCCCAGTACCCCGTCATGGCGGACTGGGAGCGGCCGTACATGGAGCGACTGGCTGCGATAGCAGCGTCCAACGGCGGAACTGTGCTGGAGGTGGGCTTCGGTATGGGGATTTCCGCTGCGGCCCTGCAACTCCACGATATCGACTCACACATCGTCATCGAGTGCCATCCTGATGTGATAGCACAATGCGTTGGCATACACCGTTCAGCCCTCGCATCCGGTGCAATGCATCTTATGACCGGATACTGGCAGGATGTCACGCCGCTGTTGGCAGGCGCATCGATCGACGGGATCCTTTTCGACACCTTCCCGGTTTCTCACGAGGAGATGATCGGCACTCATATGTTCTTCTTCGAAGAGGCATACCGGCTTCTCAAGCCGGGCGGGGTACTGACATATTTCTCTTCCGAGCCGACCACACTCGGTGCGCTCCATTACGAAAGGCTTGAGCAGGCGGGTTTCGAGCGAAGCAACATCCATTCCGAGGTGTGCGCCGTCAACCCGTCAGGTGAGCGCAGGTACTGGAACTACTCCTCGATCGTTGCTCCCACCGTCGTCAAATAGCCCTGATGTCGGGTGGATGAGATCGCGCGTCTCTAGCCAGGTACCCGCACGATAATGGCGCCCAGGGAAGTCACGACTTCCCTGGGCGCCATCGTGTTTGCCGTGTCGCCGGCGTAGCTCAAGCGGACCGGCGAAGCCGGGTCAGCTCAGCCGATCCTTGAGCGAGGCCAGCTCGTCGTGCAGTGAGGTCGGCACCTTGTCGCCGATCTTGGAGAACCACTCCTCGATCAGCGGCAGCTCGGCGCGCCACTCCTCGGCCTCGACGCTCAGCGCGTGGCTCAGCTGCTCCGGGGTCAGGTCCAGGCCGTCGGTGTCCAGGGCGTCCGGGGTGGGCACCCAGCCGATCGGGGTGTCCACCGCGTCGGCCCGGCCCTCGATCCGCTCGATAGCCCACTTGAGCACCCGGATGTTCTCCCCGAAACCGGGCCACAGGAAGCCGCCGTCGGCGTCGCGCCGGAACCAGTTCACGTAGAAGATCCGCGGCAGCTTGCTGGCGTCACCGCTCTTGCCCACCTCGACCCAGTGGCCCAGGTAGTCACCGGCGTGGTAGCCCATGAAGGGCAGCATCGCCATCGGGTCGCGGCGCACCACGCCGACCTGGCCGGTGGCGGCGGCGGTGGTCTCCGAGGACAGGGTGGAGCCGAGGAACACCCCGTGCTGCCAGTCGTGCGCCTCGGCCACCAGCGGAACGGTGTCCTTGCGCCGGCCGCCGAAGAAGATCGCGTCCAGCGGCACGCCGCGCGGGTCATCCCACTCCGGTGCCTTGGTCTCGCACTGGTGCATGGGCGTGCAGTAGCGGGAGTTGGGGTGTGCGGCCTTCTCAGCCGATCCCGGCTCCCAGTCCCGGCCCTTCCAGTCGGTCAGGTGCGCCGGCGGCTCGCCCATGCCGTCCCACCACACATCGCCGTCGTCGGTGAGTGCGACGTTGGTGAACAGCGAATTGCCCTTGGCGATGGTGCGCATCGCGTTGGGGTTGGTGTGCCAGTCGGTGCCCGGAGCCACCCCGAAGAAGCCGTTCTCGGGGTTGACGGCGTACATCCGGCCGTCCTCGCCGAACCGGATCCAGGCGATGTCGTCACCGACCGTCTCGACCTTCCAGCCGGGCAGGCTGGGCTGCAGCATCGCCAGGTTGGTCTTGCCACACGCTGACGGGAAGGCCGCGGCGACGAAGTACGGCTTCTGCTGCGGGCTGGTGAGCTTGAGGATCAGCATGTGCTCGGCCAGCCAGCCCTCGTCACGCGCCTGGGCGGAGGCGATCCGCAGCGAGTGGCACTTCTTGCCGAGCAGCGCGTTGCCGCCGTACCCCGAGCCGTAGGACCAGATCAGCCGCTCCTCGGGGAAGTGCACGATGTACTTGGTGTCGTTGCAGGGCCAGGCGACATCGGCCTCGCCCTCGGCCAGCGGGGCGCCCAGGGAGTGCAGGCCGGCCACGAAGGGCTGCTCCACGCCGTCCTTGCCGAACAGCTCCAGGGCCTGGTTGCCCATCCGGGTCATGATGTGCATCGAGACCACCACGTAGGCCGAGTCGGTGATCTCCACACCGAGCATCGGCTTGGCAGCTCCCAGCGGGCCCATGCAGTACGGAATGACGTACATGGTGCGGCCGCGCATCGAGCCCCGGAACCGCTCGGTCAGCAGCGCCTTCATGTCGCCCGGGTCCATCCAGTTGTTGGTGGGACCGCAGTCGTCCGGGCTCTGCGAGCAGATGAAGGTCCGGTCCTCGACGCGTGCGACGTCGGAGGGGTCGGAGGCGCAGTAGAAGGAGTTGGGCTTGATGTCGTCGTTGAGCCGGACGAAGGTGCCGGCAGCGACCAGTTCCTCGGTGAGCCGGGCCCACTCCGCCTGCGAGCCGTCGCACCACACGATCTCGTCCGGCTCGGTCAGTTCGGCGGTCTCGCGCACCCAGCGCAGCAGACCGGAGTGGTCGGTGGGGGCGGTGTCGAGTCGGACGGCGATGCTCGTCATGATCAGAACTCCTTGTCAGTCGACGGTGACTGGCGGGGTGCCGCGGACGCGCGGTTGGTTCGCGCGACGGTCCTGGCGGGCAGTGATCAAAGGGTAACGAGCGGCAGCGCTTACAAGCCCGTCCGAGGCTTGCGGCCCCAGTCACAACAGCGCAGAACCGGACAAATCCTTACGGATATTCCGGTAAAACCGGGCTTCTGATGAGCCCGTTGGGTCGACGGAATGGCCTAGCTCACACCGTGGGTTATGAGGCCTGGCTCACAGTGGAGAAGTTGAAGTCGGCAACCCGCAGGGTGGGCATGGCGGTCCGGGTGAAGTAGTCGCTCCACTCCCGGGGCAGGGTCCGCTCGGTGCGGCCCACCTCGCTGATCCGGCTGAGCAGGTCGACCGGCGATTCGTTGAACCGGAAGTTGTTGACCACCCCGCGCACTTCGCCGTTCTCGATCAGGTAGACGCCGTCGCGGGTCAGCCCGGTGACCAGCAGGGTCTGCGGGTCGACGGTGCGGATGTACCACAGGCAGGTCAGCAGCAGGCCGCGCTCGGTGCCGGCGATCATCTCCTGCAGGCTCTTGGGCTCACCCTCGGCACCGGTGCCCTCCGGACCGGACATGATCAGGTTGTCGACGAACGGCACGAACGGCTGACCGGTGCGGGTCGCCCAGTTGCGGGTGCGTTGCAGGTTGGCCAGCACACCGTTGTCGATCCAGCGGGTCGCCGGCACCGGCGCGCCGTTGTCGAAGATCGATTCCTCGCCGCCCTCGACCACCAACTGGAACGGCCGGGCCGGCATGCCGGGCTCGGCAGGGTCGGACCGCAGCGTGATGCCCAGCTGCGACAGGGTCTCCCCGATCCGGCTGCGGCCCTCACCGGCGGCGAAGACGCTGCGGCCCTCTTCGGCGTCGCGGGCGGCCGCGGTCCAGTACAGGTAGATCATCAGGTCGGCCACCGCCGAGGGCGGCAGCAGCGTCTCGTACCGGCCGGCGGGCAGGTCGATCCGGGTGGCCGACCAGTCCAGCCGGGTGCCCAGGTCGGCGGCCATCGCCTCGACGTCGATGTCGGTCCAGTCCCGGGTCTGCGCGCCGGCCCAGGCGGTGCTGGCCAGGTCGCGGGTCTTGGCATTCAGCTCCAGCCGGCCGGTCGGCTGGTCGTGGCGGCGACGCAGGCCGGTGGACGAGGCGAGGAAGGTCGAGGACATCAGCTGCTCGGCGAAGCCGTAGAGCAGCCGGTCGGCCTTCTCCGCCTCGGCGAAGGCGCGGCCCAGCGCCGGGGCGAACTCTGCGAACACCTCGATACCGGTACGCGCCGCGGGCGCGTCCCAGTCGTCGGAAGTGTCGTACGGCTCGATCAGCGGCGAGGCGTCGTCGGCGGGCGAGGCCGAGCGGGCGGCCTCTTCGCTGGCGGCCACCAGGGCGGCGAGGTCGTCGGGGCTGGTCACGGCCCGCGACACCACTCCGAGCGAGATGCCCTGCTCGCCATCAACCAGCGAGATCACCACCAGCTTGCGGGAGTGCGCCTGGCCGTTGGTGGTGAGGCTGTTGCCGGCCCAGCGCAGGTTCGCCGAGGTCAGTTCCTCGCCGATCACCAGGCAGTGGGTCGTGGTGGACAGGGCCAGCGCCTGCTCGATGAGATCCTGGATCCGGACGTCCGTGCTGGTGGTGCTGGTCATCATCGGCCGCCTTCGGTCACGGTGTTGAGCACGTTGACATTCTCGAACAACGCGGCCGGGCAGCCGTGTGAGACCGCGGCCACCTGGCCGGGCTGGCCCTTGCCGCAGTTGAAGGCACCGCCCAACACGTAGGTCTCCGGGCCGCCGACCGCCGCCATCGACCCCCAGAAGTCGGTGGTGGTGGCCTGGTAGGCGACGTCGCGGACCTGCCCGGCCAGTTGGCCGTTGACGATCCGGTAGAACCGCTGGCCGGTGAACTGGAAGTTGTACCGCTGCATGTCGATCGACCAGGACTTGTCACCGAGCACGTAGATGCCCTGCTCGACACCGCCGATCAGGTCGTCGATCGAGCGGGCGTCCGGACTCGGTTGCAAGGAGACGTTGGCCATCCGCTGCAGCGGGATGTGGCCCGGCGAGTCCGCGTAGGCGCAGCCGTTGGAGCGGCCCAGTCCCTTGGCCGCCGCCATCTGCCGGTTGAGCTGGTAGCCGACCAGCACACCGTCGGAGACGATGTCGAAGTTGCTGGTGGCCACGCCCTCGTCGTCGTAGCCGATGCTGGACAAACCGTGCTCGACGGTGCGGTCGCCGGTCACGTTCATCACCGGGCTGCCATAGCGCAGGCTGCCGAGCTTGTCGAAGGTCGCGAACGAGGTGCCGGCATAGGCCGCCTCGTAACCCAGCGCCCGGTCGAGCTCGGTGGCGTGGCCGATCGACTCGTGAATGGTCAGCCACAGGTTTGACGGGTGGATCACCAGGTCGTAGCGGCCGGCCTGCACCGACGGCGCGGCGACGTGCTCTGCGAGCAACTCCGGCAGCTCGGCCAGTTCGGCGTCGAAGTCCCAGCCGGTGCCGGTCAGGTACTCCCAGCCGCGGCCGGCCGGCGGGGCCAGGCTGCGCATCGAGGAGAAGCCGCCGTTGACCCGGTCGACGGCGACCGCGGTGAACTCCGGGTGCACCCGGACCCGTTGCTGGGTGGTCACCGTGCCTGCGGTGTCGGCGTAGTACTTGTTCTCCAGCATCTGGATCAGATGGGCATCGACGTGGTCGACCCCGGGGGCGCTGCGCAGGATCTCGGACAGCTGCGCGAGCCTGGCCAGCCGGTCGACGGCCGGCACCTCGAAGGGGTTGATCTCGTAGGCCGACACCCAGGTCCTACCGGCGTGCACCGGTTCCTCGGCCAGCGCCACCGGATCGGAGCTGAGCACCCTGCTGACCTTCGCGGTGGCGACGGCCTGCTCGGCGAGCCGGGCGGCCGCCTCCGGAGTGCGGTCGATGCCGCTGGCGAAACCCCAGGCGCCCTCGTGCACCACCCGGACCGCCAGGCCCAGCTCTTCGTTGTCGGTATAACCCTCGAGCTGGCCGTCGCGCAGCCGCAGCGAGGCGCCCCGGTTGCGCTCCAGCCGGAAGTCGGCATGCGTGGCGCCAAGCTCGCGGGCCCGGCTCAACGCGGCGTCGGCCAGCGTGGCAGCGGGCAGGTCGAGAAAAGCGGCGTCGATGCTGGGCATGGCGCCGATAGTAGAGGCAGCCATCGATCCCAAAACTTACGCTACCGTAGGTTACGCACGAGTAACATAGCCGTGGGAGGGGACGACATGACCTCTGTGCTGCCTCGCACGATGCAACTGCACGGCCAGCCGCTCAGCTACGCCGACGTCGGCACCGGACCCGCGGTGCTGTTCGTGCACGGCCTGCTCGGCTCGCACCGGCACTGGGCGCAGCTGATGCACGCCCTCGCGGCCGACCGGCGGCTGATCGCACCGGACCTCTTCGGGCACGGCGCCTCGGCCAAGCCGGTCGGTGACTACTCCCTGGGCGCGCACGCCGCCACGCTGCGCGACCTGCTCGACCGGTTGGGGGTGGACCGGGTGACCCTGGTCGGGCACTCGCTCGGCGGCGGCATCGCGATGCAGTTCTGCTACCTCTTCCCGGACCGGGTAGACCGGCTGGTGCTGGTCAGCAGCGGGGGCCTCGGACGCGAGCTGAGCCCCCTGCTGCGGGCCGCCGCACTGCCCGGCGCCGAGCTGGTGCTGCCGGTGATCGCCTCGCGCTGGCTGCACGGACGCACCGCCTCGGTGGCGGGGGGCCTGCGCCGGCTGGGCATCCGGCCCAGTACCGACCTGGCCGAGGCCTGGCGAGCGCTCGGCGACCTGGACGGGGAGGGCCGGCGGGCCTTCCTGGCCACGGTCCGCTCGGTGATCGACCCGGGTGGGCAGACCGTGACCGCCTGGGGACACCTGCCGATGACCACTGCCGTGCCGACCCTGCTGGTCTGGGGGGCCAAGGACCGGATCATCCCGTCCTGGCACGCCGTCAACGCCCAGACCGGTTTTCCCGGCTGCCGGGTCGAGATCTTCGAGCGCGCCGGGCACTTTCCACACCTGGCCGAGCCGGAGCGGTTCGCCGCGCTGCTGGCCGGCTTCATCGGCCGAACACCGGGCGGAACACCCGATGGAACACCTGATGGGACACAATCCCGGACGTGACCAAGCTGCGCCTGGAACCGTTGACCGAGTCCCACCTGGCCGACCTCGAGCAGTTGCTCGGCGACCCGGACGTGCTGCGCTTCACCCGGCTGCCCGATCCGCCGGTGCCGGGTTACGCCGCGGACTGGATCACCCGCTACCGCACCGCCCGGGCCGAGGGGCGCGGCGAGGCGTTCGCGGCCGTGGACTCCGACGGCACCTTCCTCGGCGTCGCGCTGGCACCGCACATCGACGGCGAGACCCGGGAGATGGAGTTGGGCTACATGGTTGCCCCGGCGGCCCGGGGCCGCGGCGTGGCTGGTGAGATGCTGCGCCAGCTCACCGAGTGGGCATTCGCCGAGCACGGCGTGCTGCGCGCCTCGCTGGCCATCGATGTCGCCAACGTCGCGTCCCAGCGGGTGGCGGTGCGGGCCGGCTACACCCTGGAGGGGGTGCTGCGCTCCAGTTACTTCAAGCAGGGCCTGCGGGTGGACACCCAGGTCTGGTCGCGGCTGCCCACCGACCCCGAGCCGGCGGACTGAGCCCGACGCCGCCTCAGCCGACGGCCTGCTCCAGCGCGGTCAGCTCGTCGTCGAGATAGCCGAGCATCCGCTGCAGGTGCGGCACAGTACGGCGGCAGCCGGTCAGGCCGAAGGACAGCTCGTCGGCGTAGCTGGTGCAGGTGATGTTCAGCGCCTGCCCGTGGTACGGGATGGACAGTGGGTAGAGGCCGTCCAGCCGGGCACCGTTGAGGTACAGCGGGGTACGCGGGCCGGGCACGTTGGAGATGATCAGGTTGAACGGCGGCCGGGCCACCTCGGCATAGCCGGGCACTGACTGCAGCATCAGCGGGCTCATGCCCAGGCCGGTCATCGCGACGATCTGCAGCGGGGTCAGCTCGGCCAGCGCCTGCTTGCCCTCCTTCATCGAGTGCCGCACCGCGCGCAGCCGGTCCGCGGGCTCCGCGAGCTGGGTGCCGAGCGTGCACATCACCGCGCCGACCGCGTTGCCGGACTCCCGGTTGCGGTCACGGACCTTCAGCGCGACCGGCACCATCGCGATCAGCGAGGTGTCGGGCAGCGCCTCGAAGCTCAGCAGGTAGGAGCGCAGCGCCCCTGAGCAGGCGGCGAGCACCACGTCGTTGACGGTGCAGCCGGCCCGGCGGCGGATCCTGGTGATGCGCTCCATCGGCCAGGACTGGGCGGCGAACCGGCGCGAGCCCGAGATCGGGACGTTGAACATCGACCGCGGGGCGGCGAACGAGATCGGCGCGCTCTGCGCCTGCAGCCCCCGGTTGAGGGTGCGTACCAGCGCCGCCGGAATGCCGGCCACCTCGGCGGCGAGGTCCCTGGCGCTGCGCAGCAGGCCGGCCACCACCTCTTCCGGACTCGGTGGCGGGTCGGCGACCGGCTTGGCCGGCGGCGCATCCTTACCGGTTCCGGCACCGGGCTTGGCCGGCCGGTTGGCCCACGGTGGCGGCAGGTCGCGGGCCGCCGGGTCCTTGGTCAGCACCCGCTGCAGCAGCCGCTGCGCCGAGACCCCGTCCAGCAGCGCGTGGTGCACCTTGAGATAGAGGGCGAACCGGCCGTCGGCCAGCCCCTCGATGAAGTGCAGCTCCCACAGCGGCCGTTCCCGATCCAGCAGGGTGCTGTGCAGCCGGGAGCACAGCGCCAGCAGTTCCAGCACCCGCCCGGGCTGCGGCAACGAGTTGTGCCGGACGTGGTGGCGCAGGTCGAACTGCCGGTCCTCCTCCCACGCCCACTGGCCGGCGGTGCCGAGCGAGCGGCGGGCGCGCTTGCGGAACAGCGGGGCGACGTCCTCGGCGCAGCCGGTGCTGAGCCGGTCGAACAGCTCGGCGGGGCCGGAGAGATCGGCGGGCGGTTCGAACAGTTCCAGGCCGCCCACGTGCATCGGCGTCTGCGCCGACTCGACGGCCAGGAACACCGAGTCCGTCGGCGACATCGGCAGCAGCACGGAGCTGATCCTGTCATCGATGCCGCGCCGACGCGAACCCTCCCCGGCCGGTTGGCTGCACGGTCTGCAGCCATCTGTATGCATTACGACTAGGTAACACTCTTTGGTGAGGAGCAACGCAGAACGCCCGGCCGGACTCTTTTGTCGTGTTCGCAGCGCACCGTCCGGTGCGGGCAGCACGGGGGAACGACCATGGCAGCAGTCCAGCAGGTGACAGCCGAGCAGGTGTCCGAAGGGCGATCACCCGAGGGGCAGCCGTCGCGGGCGCCGGCGCCGGAGGCGACCGACCAGGTCGTCCCGGTCGCTCGGCTGCGGCGCGGGGCGGCGGTGACCTGGTTGTTGCTGGCCGCGCTGGCCGGGGCGGCGCTCGACCAGGGCGGCTTCTATTCCGGGCCGCAGCGGCTGCTGGCAGCTGCCATGGTGAGCGCCGCCGCGGTGGCGATGTGGCCGGCGGCCCGGCCCGCGGGAGGCCCGCGAAGCAGCTGGAGAATGCCGGCCGGGATCGGATTCGGCTGCGCCGGCTGGGCATTCTCCGACGGGTGGCTGCGCGGGGCGCCGGCTGCCGGCATCCGGCCGGCGCTGCTGGTGGTCGCGGTCGGCATGGTGATCGCGCTGTGCCGGTGGCTGGACCCGGGCCAGCGCGCCCGGCTCGGCACCGGCCTCGGGCTGCTGGGCTGCCTGATCGGCCTGCTGGGCTGGTACGGGGTCGCGAGCCATTCGCCGGCGTTCGCCCTGACCGGCCAGGGGCTCTGGCGTGCCATGGGCACCCTCGGTTACCCGAACGCCGCCGCGGCACTGCTGGCGCTGCTGCTGGTCGGCGCGCTCGCCCGGCAGGCTGAGGCCGGTCCCAGGTTCGGGCCGGAGCACCGGCCGACCGCACTGGCCGGCACCGTCCTGCTCGTCGGGCTGGGCGCCACCCTCAGCCGGGGCGGCCTGCTCGCCGCCGGCGCGGGGCTCGCCGTGCTCGCGGTCCTGCTCGGCCCGCGCCGGACGCTGGCCGCGCTCTGGGCACCGCTGCTGGGCGCCCTGGTCGCCCTGGCCGGCCTGCTGCCCGGGCTCGCGAGCACCGCATCACCACACCTCGCCCCGGCCGCCGCCGCGCTGGCCGCGGGGCTGGCCGTCGGCGGGTGGGCGGCACCTGGCTGGTACCGGCTGCGATCCAGAATGCCCATCGCTCCGCTGGTGGTTCTCGGCTGCGCCGGCGTGGCGCTGACCGGCGCCGGGGCCGCGCTGCTGGTCGCCGGCAGCGGGTCGGCGCTGCCCACCCTCCGGCAGGCCAGGCTCACGCTGTCCTCCTCCGACCGGGTCGCCGTCTGGCGGGCGGTGACCGACGTCATCGCCCACCACCCGATCACCGGTGCAGGCCCCGGCCTGCGCACCTTCAGCTGGCCGGGCCCGGACAGCGGCGTGCTGGTTTTCGCCTACGCCCACAACGAATACCTGCAGGTGGCGGCCGAGTTCGGTGCGATCGGCCTGGTGCTCCTGCTCGCCGCACTGGCAGCCGTCCTGTGGGAGCTCCGCCGGTACCGGCCCCGTTCGGCCGGCGGAGAGGCGGCCGCGGCGGCGATCGCCGGCCTGGCCGTGCTGGGCACCTCGGCCCTGTTCGATTTCACCGGGCACTTTCCGGCCATCGTGCTGACTGCAGCAGCCCTGGTCGGTTGCGCCGAGCCGGTCCGCCGGCTGCGCGATAGCAGTTCGACCTATTCCTGATCCCTATGCTCAGAAAGGCAATACGATGATCAATGCTGCCCTGCTCAAGGTCGGCGCCGGGGCTACCGCGCTGCTGGCCGGCGGCGGTTTCGCCCTGCTCAGCCCCAGCTCGCCCGCGGTGGCCTACTCCTCGCCGCCGCTGTTCCTCGACATCTCGATCCAGTCACCGGCACACCTGGTGGCCCGCGGAGCCGCCGTCACGGTTCCGATCACCACCAGCTGCAACAGCGGCCAGGCCTACGTCCGGGTCGAAGTCACCGAACGGGTCGGCAAGAAGGTTGCCAGCGGCTACCAGTACGTCACCGTCGGCTGCACCGGTTCACGCCAGCAGAGCACCGTGACGGTGCCGTCCAACACCAGCACGGTGTTCAGCAAGGGAACGGCCTACGTCACGGCCACCATCGACGGCTGCTCGTCCTACTTCTGCGGCGAGGAGAACAACAGCGCCACCATCAAGATCGCTTCCTGAACCAGGGCGCCCCGCCGGAATGGCCCCTCCAGCGTTTCGGCGGGGCGCCCGTCCCAGCAGCGTCCGGCCGGTGCGCCCGCCGGCTGCTCAGCGGTCGCGGAACGGCGAGATGCTGGCACCGAGCAGGTTGAGCCGCTCGGCCAGCTGCTCGTAGCCGCGGTCGATGACGTAGACGTTGCGCAGCAGCGAGGTGCCCTTGGCCGCCAGCATCGCCAGTAGCACCACCACCGCCGGCCGCAGCGCCGGCGGGCAGATCACCTCGGTGCCCGACCAGTGG
>Ga0207708_10000037_pt1 | contig 137489 bp, 105 predicted proteins | sample KBSK5101metaG_FD_184340 | JGI IMG/M metagenome (GOLD analysis project Ga0207708, IMG submission 184340) | Corn, switchgrass and miscanthus rhizosphere microbial communities from Kellogg Biological Station, Michigan, USA - KBS K5-10-1 metaG... | ecosystem: Host-associated > Plants > Roots >...
CCGATCCACCGCCGTTGAGTTACTACACGCTGGGCGCACTTTATCATCGTCTCGGCAATCATCAGGCTACGGTTGAATACCTCACACGCGTGGTTGAAGACGAGCTTTGTCATGAGACTCATCACACCCAACCGTCACGGCAACTCCGTCGTTACGTGATGATGCTGCGACGGATCGAGTACCAGCCTTCGAATGCGCCGCAGACGCTGGCAGCCATCAGGAGTCTCGAACGTGCACGACAGCGCAACGCGTCGAAATTGTTGCTTGAAAGTCGCGAACTGGTCGAGACAGCAAAGACTGCCGCCAGGACGATTCAGCCGGAAACGCCCGAGATTTATGAAGAAACGAGTTTTGCGTCGCTGCCGTTCAGCGCCATCACCGCACCGCCGCCGATTACGAAAGTGCTGCATGACGTTTACCAGGACGAAACGAGAGCCAGTAACTAATTGTTTGAAACGCTGACAGCCGAAATCATCGCTATCGGATCGGAGTTGCTTGCGCCCGATCGCACAGACACCAACAGCCTCTGGCTTACCGAAAAACTCAACAGCCTCGGCATCGAAGTCAAACTCAAGACTATCGTCGGCGACGACGATGCCCGCCTCGAAGAAGCAATCAAAGATGCCGTGCGTCGATCGAAGGTGGTGATCACCACCGGCGGTCTTGGTCCAACTGAAGACGACATCACGCGTAAGATCACTGCGCGCGCTCTCGGTCGCAGGTTGCTGCTCGATGAAGTTGTGCTGGCGGAGATCCGGCAACGATTTAAATCGTTTGGCGTGACGATGCCGGAGCGGAATTCGCGGCAGGCGATGGTGATCGAAGATGCGGAGGTGTTGCCGAATCCTAACGGCACCGCGCCGGGCATGTTCATCGATCACGGGGGAACAGCGATTGTCCTGTTGCCGGGTCCGCCGCGCGAGATGCGTCCGATGTTTGAGAATCACGTGGCTGAGAAGCTCCAGGGACGTGCGGGAAGTTTGCGTGTGGTGCGACGCATTTTGCGCGTGGCGGGCATGGGTGAGTCGGCGGTCGACGAAAAGATCGCGCCGGTTTATACGCAGTACGACAATCCGGTCACGACGATTCTGTTTAATCAGAGTGAGATCGAGATACACCTGACCGCGCGTGGGCGTACTGAGAGAGAAGCGAATGATCTGCTCGATCGATTGTCGGGGCAGATTGAGGAACGACTCGGCAATGCGATCTTCTCTTTTGCGGGTGAGAAGATGGAAGAAGTCGTCGGACTGAAACTCGCGCTCGGTGGTTACACGCTCTCGGTCGCGGAGAGTTGTACGGGCGGTCTGCTGGCGCAACGGATCACGGAAGTGCCGGGATCGTCGAAGTACTTCATTGAAGGCGTCGTGGCTTACGCGAACGATGCGAAGACGCGAACGCTCGGTGTCGAACCGGTGTTGTTGCTCGAGCATGGAGCGGTCAGTGGGCCGGTCGCGGAAGCGATGGCCGAGGGCATTCGCAACCGTGCCGGAACTGATTTTGGTTTATCGATCACGGGAATTGCGGGACCGGATGGTGGAACTGAAGAGAAGCCGGTGGGAACAGTGTTTATCGCGCTGGCGGACGACGTGAAGACGGAGCATCGCAGGTTCAAGATTCCCGGCGATCGAAATCTCGTTCGCTGGCGCACGTCACAGGCTGCGTTGGATATGTTGAGGCGCCGGCTGCTTTAACCACAGATGACACGGATCTTAGTTGTCTTTCTTGCTTACCTGATTGGGTCGATACCATTTGGGTATTTGATCGTGCGTGGGAAGATCGGCGCGGATATCAGGCAGACGGGATCGGGTGGAACTGGGGCGACGAATGTTTCGCGACGCGCGGGGAAGGTTGCGGGAATTGTGACGCTCCTGCTTGATGCGTTGAAAGGGAGTGCGGCGGTACTTATTGCTAAGACGGTGAGTGGTGACGATTGGTTGATAGCGGTGGTGGCGATCGCGGTGCTCGTTGGACATATATTTCCGGTGTGGCTGGGATTTCGTGGTGGAAAGGGAGTCGCGACAGGAGCTGGAGTGTTTCTTGTGGTTGCTCCAGCCGCGCTTTTGTGTGCTGGCTTTGTATTCCTCGCGACGGTGTTGCTAACCAGGTACGTGTCGTTGGGTTCGATGGTGGCTGCGGCAACGATTCCGTTGTTTGTTTGGACGCAAAATAATCCGCGTCATTTGCTGATTGCAGCCATTCTCGGCGCGCTGCTGATCGTGTTTGCGCACCGCGGCAACATCGGACGATTGGCTCACGGAACTGAATCTCAGTTTAGATGAAGCAGATCGCAATTATCGGCGCAGGGAATTGGGGGACCGCGCTTGCAATTGTCGCCGCGCGCGCCGGGCACAACGTGAGTCTTTGGGCACGCGATCCGGCTCGGATCAATTCACCTTATGCCAATGTCGCTGTGACAAGCGATCTCAAAGAGGCATTACACGATGCATCGATGATCCTTTACGCGGCGCCCTCACACGTTGCGCGCGAACTCCTAACAGCCATGTCGCCGTTGCTCAGCGAACCGGCGATCATCGTCAGCGTTTCCAAGGGCATCGAGATCGAAACAGGCAAACGCATCTCGGAGATCGCGAAAGAAGTCGCCGGCAGCGCGTACCCGTTTGTTTGTCTTTCCGGACCATCGTTCGCGAAAGAAGTCGTCGCAGGCTATCCCACCGCGATCGTTGCTGCGAGTAAAGACAGCGCCGCCGCGCGCGCAGTTCAGAACGATCTGAGTTTTGAAAACCTTCGTATCTACACCAACTCGGATGTAGTCGGCACGGAGCTCGGCGGCTCAGTTAAAAATGTAATGGCGATCGCCGCCGGTATGACTACCGGTCTCGGCTTCGGTTCAAACAGTGTGGCCGCTCTTATCACACGCGGACTCGCGGAGATCACGCGTCTCGCAAGACGTGAAGGCGCACAAATCGAAACCCTCATGGGACTCGCGGGTCTCGGCGATCTGGTCTTGACGTGTACCGGAAGTCTTTCGCGGAATCGCTTCGTCGGTGAGGAACTCGGTAAAGGTAAAACTCTCGCGGAGATCACCGCGGGCATGAACGAAGTCGCGGAAGGCATCAACACCGCACGGGCCGTGAAGAAACTCGCCGATCGCGCCGGCCTCGATATGCCAATCACAAACGAAGTGAACGCGGTCCTCTACGACGGCAAACCCGCGCGCGATGCCGTTGCGGAACTCATGAGCCGCCCGCTCCGAGAAGAGATCAATTAAAAAATCCGTGTAATCCGCGGCTAAATAAGGTCGACGACATCACCGATCTTAACTTCACCTGGTTTGCCGACGTTCGCATAAGTTCCCAGGTTCATATTCGCTTCCTTCGCGATCGAACGCAGCACGCGGTCGTCTTTCGGTAGCTCAGCCTGCGCGTGGTTCGCCATCGCACAACGCTCACACGGAATTTCGCAGCGTAGTTCAACGTCTCCCAAACGAAGTGTCTGTCCGTTCCAATCGAATTCAATCAGTCCTTCAAATCCCGGATCAGTTTCAACAAAAAAGTTTGGCCGAAAACGACGCACGTCCCAGTCTGCTCCGGGATTCAAACGCCTCATCGCTTCAAGTGACGCGCTGGTGAGAACGTGAACCGGGGCAACATCGAAATATGTTCCTTGCGGCCAGATCGAACCGTCGACTTGCGTGCTCGCATCATCGGCCCGTGGTAATGGACAAAGCAAAACGGATTTGCCCAGCAGTGCTGTCAAATGCGTGTTGACGTCAATCAGATCACTGCTGATCCGAGTGCCGTCCGGCAACTGCATGTCGACGGGCGGAATAGAACCGTTCGTTGGTTGCTCGCGATAACGCGCCGCGCACTGCATCAGGAGCGGATGACGTGAGCCGGTTGCGAGTTTGCCGTCGGTCTCATCGCGAACGGCCCAACCGCGATCCCCGGGAATGCCACGCGGCCCCACGACGCACGATTCGAGTTGTTCGCCGGCCATCGATTTCACCGCGAAGCGCCAGATTTGTTTGACAGTTCCGATACGCATGATGTGTTAATATTTGCAGCCGCAAGCCATCGTCTAACTCAGTGACAAAGTAAAGGAGCCCATCCAAATGTTCAAGACGTGTCGTGCGTCTCGTAAGAGCCTCGTTCTCTGTCTCGCCTTCCTGCTGGCGCTTTCAGCCACTCCGATTCGTGCGCAAACACCGGCGCCGGCGGAAAAACCTGATCCGCTGAAGGCGCTGCAATACCGCAGTATCGGACCTTATCGCGGTGGGCGCTGCGCGGCCGTTACAGGCGTTCCTTCGCAGCCGTCTGTTTTCTACTACGGCGCGACGGGCGGCGGCGTTTGGAAGAGCACTGATGGGGGCATTAACTGGGAATCGATTAGCGATGGCTCGGTGTTCGGCACCGGTTCGGTCGGCGCGATCGCGGTGGCCGATTCGGATCCCAACACGATCTATGTTGGTATGGGTGAGTCGCCGATTCGCGGCAACGTCTCGCATGGCGATGGTGTTTACAAGTCAACCGACGCCGGCAAGACGTGGAAGCGAGTCGGTCTCGAAGATACGCGACAGATCCCGCGTATCAGGATTCATCCGAAGAATCCGGATCTGGTTTACGTCGCGGCACTGGGCCACGTTTGGGGACCGAACGATCAGCGCGGCGTATTTCGTTCCAAGGACGGCGGCAAGACGTGGGAGAAGATCCTCAACCGGGGCAACAAAGCCGGCGCTATCGATCTGATTATCGATCCCACTAATCCAAACATTCTCTACGCGGGTTTCTGGGAAGTTTATCGTAAGCCCTGGACGCTCGAGAGTGGTGGTCCCGGCAGCGGCATCTTTAAGTCGACTGACGGCGGCGATACGTGGACTGAGTTGACACGCAACAATGGTTTGCCGAAGGGAACGATCGGAAAAGTCGGCATCACAGTTTCACCAGCTAATCCCGAACGAATCTGGGCGATTGTTGAAGCTGAAGATGGTGGCGTGTTCCGTTCCGATAATGGCGGTACGAGTTGGACCAGAGTCAATGAAGAACGACGACTGCGCCAGCGCGCGTGGTACTACACACGCATCTACGCGGATCCGAAAAGTGCCGACACGGTTTATGTTCTGAACACCGGGTTCTATCGTTCGAATGATGGGGGCCGCACTTTCACGGGCATCTCCGTGCCGCACGGCGACAACCACGATCTGTGGATCGCTCCCGACGATCCGAATCGCATGATTGAGAGTAACGACGGTGGCGCGAATGTCTCGTTCAACGGGGGCCGGAGTTGGACCGAACAGGATCAACCCACCGCGCAGTTTTATCGCGTCGCGCTCGACAACGATTTCCCTTACAACGTCTACGGCGCACAGCAGGACAACTCTACCGTGCGTATTGCGAGTCGCACTACTGAGGGCGGCATCGGCACCAGCGATTGGTACGATGTTGGTGGCGGTGAATCAGGCTGGGTAGCACCGTCTCCGAAGGACTCGCAGATCGTGTTTGCCGGTTCGTATGGCGGGTTGACTACGCGCCAGGATCATCGCACCGGCCAGTTGCGCGACATCAATCCTTACCCGAACAATCCGATGGGCGCCGGTGCGGACGTGTTGAAGTACAGGTTTCAGTGGAACTTTCCGCTCCTGTTCTCGCCGCACGATCCAAACACACTTTATTTAGGGGCAAATGTTTTATTTAAATCGACTGATGAGGGCAACAGTTGGCAAATCATCAGCCCGGACCTGACGCGCAACGACAAATCGAAGCAAGCCTCATCGGGTGGTCCAATCACCAAGGACAACACCAGCATCGAGTATTACGACACGATCTTTACGGTGATGGAATCGCCTGTTCAGGCCGGCACTATCTGGGCTGGAAGTGACGATGGCCTCGTGCATGTGTCGCGCGATGGCGGAAAGAACTGGTCCAACGTCACGCCACCAAAAAGCATCATGCCGGAGTGGATTCAGATCAACTCGCTTGAAGCGTCTCCATACGATCCAGCGACGGCTTACGTTGCCGCAACGATGTACAAGTGGGACGACAACAAACCATATCTTTACAAGACCACGGATTACGGCAAGAGCTGGAAGAAGATCACGAATGGGATTCCCGACACCACCTTCACGCGCGTTATTCGCGAGGACCCGAACAAGCGCAACTTGCTCTACGCCGGAACTGAAACGGGGATGTACATCTCGTTCGACGGCGGCGATCGCTGGCAGTCGTTTCAACTCAATCTGCCGGTCGTGCCGATCACGGACCTGGCCATTCAGAAACGGGACAAAGAACTCGTCGTTGCCACGCAGGGACGAGCGTTTTGGATCTTTGATGATCTGCCGGTGCTGCATCAGCTAATGGATGCCGGTGGCTTCAGTGCCGCGGGAGAGACAAAGCTGTTCGCGCCGAAAGAGAGTTATCGCATGGCGGGGGGCGGTGGTTTTCCGGTTGGACCAACAGCGACACTGGGAAGGAACCCGGCGAACGGGGCGGTCGTTTATTACTCGTTGAAAGCGAAGCCAACGACGGACGTGGATCTCGAGTTTCTTGATTTGACAGGGAAGTCGATTCGAAAGTTCACCGCGAAGATGCGAAAGCCGGGTGAAAGTGCACCAGCCGCTGCGCCTGCGGGACCACCGCCCGGCGAGGGTGGGTTTGGTGGTGGTGCTCCACCGCCGGTGCCGGCTGAAGTTGGGCTGAATCGATTTGTTTGGGACACGCGACACTCGGATGCCGTGCGTTTTCCGGGGATGATTCTCTGGTCAGGAGAGACGCGTGGTCCAAAAGTGCCGCCCGGGACGTATCAGGTGAAGCTCACGGTCGATGGCAAGACGTTGACTCAGAACTTCGAGATCAAACCCGATCCGCGTTTGACGACGACGCCGGGTGAGTACGCGAAGCAACTCGAGCTGGGTTTGAAGATTCGCGACAAGTTGAGTGAGACGCACAATGCGATCATTCAGATTCGCGACGTGCGAAAGCAGGTTGAGGATCTATTGAAACGTGTCGCAGGCCAGCCGAATTTCAAAGTCGTGAACGATGCCGGGACAGCTTTAAACAAGAAGCTGACGGAGATTGAGGAGGCGCTCTATCAAACGAAGAACCAGAGCAGTCAGGACCCGTTGAATTTTCCGATTCGACTCAATAATAAGCTCGCGGCGCTTGGCGGTGTGGTTGGCAGCGCGGAGGTGGCGCCGACCGCGCAGTCGTATGCGGTGTATGACGAAGTGGTCGCGCAGATCGACGCGCAATTGCAGAAGCTGGGCCAGTTAATGCGAACCGATGTGCCGGCGTTTAATCAGTTGGTGCGCGATCAGAACATCCCTGCGGTCGTAGTTAAGCCATAAATTTAGCCGCGGATTACACGGATTTTTTCTGATCGTTCCTTTCATCCGTGTAATCCGTGGTTAAATGTACGATATGGCCGAACCGGTAACGATCAAACAACTTGCTTCGATAACTGAGGCCAGACTCACGGGCGACGACACGGCCGAGGTGACTGACATCAGCCACGATTCGCGTCGCGCCGGCAAGGGAACGCTCTTCGCCGCCGTCGCGGGCGCGCTCTTCGATGCGCACAAGTTTGTGCCACAGGTGATGAATCAGGGCGCCGTTGGTGTGTTGTCGGAGCGGGCCGTGCCGGAAGGCTTCAGCGGCGTGTGGCTGCAAGTCGCAAATATTCGTCGCGCGATGGCGCTTGTTGCGGCCGAAGTCCAACACCATCCATCGCGGGAACTCCAACTCGTCGGCATCACCGGCACCAACGGCAAAACAACCTCCGCCTACCTGATCGCTTCGATCCCCGAAGAAGCCGGTGAACTCGTCGCGATGACGGGCACTGTCGAGTACCGGCTCGGTAAGGAACGCTTTAAAGCAGATCGGACCACCCCCGAAGCGCCCGATATGCAGCGACTACTGCGACGTGCCGTCGAGATCGGATGCCGAACGGCCGTGATGGAGTGTTCTTCGCAGGCAATGGATTTCCACCGCTGCGACGAGCTCGAATACGCGGTCGCCGTTTTCACCAACCTCACGCGCGACCATCTCGACTATCACAAAACGATGGAGAACTACTGGTACGCGAAACAGCGCCTGTTCGACGGTCGTCTCGGCACACGACCACGCAATTCCGTGATCAATATGGACGATCCTTACGGTCGCGAACTCGCGGCAGCACTCGAAAAAGATGGTCGGGGCGTGATTCGCTATGCGGTTAAAGGCGACGCTGACGTCGTTGCTCGCGACCCACAGTTTTCCTTGAATGGAATGCGTTTCCGGCTCTCGACACCCGCGGGCGAACGCGATTTTCAGTCGCCGCTCGTTGGTCCACCTCACATTTACAACACGCTCGCGGCGGTCGCGAGTGGCCTCGCGCTGGGTTACGGTCTCGACGTCATCACCTCGTCCCTGGAGAAATGCACTGGGGCGCCGGGGCGTTTCGAGCGTGTGGTCCATAACGGTGACTTTTCAGTGGTGGTTGATTATGCGCACAGCGACGACGCGCTGCTGAACGTGTTGCGTACGGCGCGTGAAGTAGTGAAGGGAAAGATCATCACGGTATTTGGTTGTGGCGGCGATCGCGATCGCACGAAGCGTGCGCCGATGGGTGAGGCGGCGGGAAGTTTGAGCGACGTAGTGATTCTCACTTCCGACAATCCGCGCACTGAGGATCCGGAGCAGATACTTTGCGACGCTGAAGAGGGAATTCAAAAAACAGGCAAGCCGTATCGCAAGATTATGGATCGCACCGAAGCGATTCATCAGGCGATCTGCGAAGCGCGGGATGGTGATCTGGTGCTGATTGCGGGCAAAGGGCACGAGGATTATCAGATCATCGGCCGCGAGACGTTTCATTTTGATGATAAGGAAGTGGCGCGGGCGGCGCTGGCGCAAAGAAATTAATGATGTTTTTCCCGAAAGGGCGCAAAGACGCAAAGCCTGCCGGATTCGTGTGGGGCTTTTCTTTGCGTCTCTGCGCCTTTGCGGGAATAGTTTTTCTGCTCTCGTCGCCCGCGCACGTCAGTCAAAAGCCGCCAAAGCCAGCCGGCTATGGTCCACCCGTAACGATCGCCACCATCAAAGAGCGAGCGATCTCCGAGAGCAGTGGACTCGCCGCCTCCCGCCAAACTCCGGACGCCTACTGGACTCACAACGATTCCGGTGGTGGTCCATTCATCTACAGCTTCGATAGTAGCGGCAATACGCTCGGCATCTTCAGCGTTAACGGCGCGCAGAATCGTGATTGGGAAGACATTGCGGTGGGACCCGGACCACAAAGCGACAAAAGTTATCTTTACATCGGCGACATTGGTGACAACAACGATGCACGCCAGGACATCGTCATTTATCGCGTGCCGGAGCCCGCGCTCACGGCCGCTACTCGCAAGCTGACGAAGAAGGCTCCGGGAACAACCGAACCCGCCGAAGCGATCAGGCTGCGATATCCGGATGGTCCACACGACGCCGAAGCGTTGCTCGTCCATCCGGTCACGGGTCACATCTACATCGTCATCAAACTCCTGATCTCAGATTCGGCTGTTTACGAAGCAGCGCCGCCGTTTACACCAGGCAAGACAATCACAATGACGCGAATCGGAACGGTTCACGTCCCGAGTCTCTTCGGTGGCGTAATCACCGGCGGCAGCGTCTCTCCCGATGGTCGCCGCGTGGCGCTGTGCGATTATTTTCAGGGTTACGAACTGGTCCTGCCCACCGGCAGTAACGACTTCAATGACATCTGGAAACAGAAGATGGTCGGTTTCGATCTTGGCAAACGCAAGCAGGGCGAATCGATCGCCTATCGCCGCGACGGCAAAGCATTGCTCGCCACGAGTGAAGGAAAAGGAACGCCGCTCATTCAGGTTGAGTATCGCTGACGTAAGAATATTTCACGCAAAGGCGCAAAGTTCACGCAAAGCCGCAGAGTAAGATTAGGTTTCTTTGCGGCTTGCGTGAACTTTGCGCCTTTGCGTGAAATATTTCTTTCGCAACTAGCGCTCTGCGGATTTTTGCCTGCGGTCCAGCAGCCAGTAGACCGGCACGCCGAGCAGGATTAGACCAAGACCGATGGCTGACTGGCGCGGTGTGTTGATGACGGTTTGAATGAGGAGTGCGACCGATACGATTATAAACAGGATCGGCACCACCGGATAACCCCAGGTTCGGTACGGCCGTTCTATGTCAGGCTCGCGACGCCTGTAGATAAAGATCGATCCAGCTACAAGCGCGTAGAACAAAGTCAACGCGAAGATCGCGTAGTCAGTGAGCGTGTCGTATTCACCGGAGAGCGCGACTACACAAGCCCAAAAACACTGAACCACCAACGCCCTGATCGGCACGTGCGTGCGCGGCGACACGCGGGCCAAACTCTTTACTATCAATCCATCCTTCGCGAGCGCGTAAGGTATGCGAGCCGTCGCGAGGATCGATGCGTGCAAGGCGCCGAAAGATGAAGTCATCATCGCGGCGGCCATCAGTGTTACCGCAACTGCGCCCAGCAGTCGTCTCACCACTTCGGCGGCAACCGATGAAGATGCCGGAACACTTGCGATCTCAGTCGGCGTCAATACATGGAAATAACTCAGGTTTACAAAGAGATAGAGCGCCATCACAACTAAGCCACCGCCGATCAAAGCGAGTGGCAGGTTGCGGCCGGGATTTTTCACTTCACCGGCGAGGAACGTGATGTTGTTCCAACCGTCGTACGCCCAAAGCGCCCCGATCATGGCTGCGGCAAACCCTGCGATGCCGCCAGTCGTAATCGGCACTCCTTCACAAAGTCCACCAGTGTTTGCCAAACCAAGGTGGCTCCAATCGCCGCTGCTGTAGAAGAACGCTCCGAAACCGACCCCAAGCAACAAAACGACCTTCATGCCCGTCAGCACGCTGGCCACGCCGCCGCTGACTTTTACCGCGGCGCAGTTGATTAATGTTGTGATGATGATCGCTGCGAGCGCGACGAGTTGCAGGCGTGTAAGTGAAACGGTGAAACCGCCCGGCAGTGAGAGTGGTCCAATTACTGTTGGCCTTAAGGTGCCGCCAACGAGATCGTTGAGAAAGATCGCGAAGCCGACTGCAAGCGCTGCTGCTGAAGCGGTGCGAGCGATGAGGAATTGAGTCCAGCCGTAGATAAATCCCGGCGGCCGCCCGTAAGCGTCGCGGACGAGCCCATATTCGCCCGCCGCACGAGGCTTCATCGCGAGCAGTTCCGCGTAGGTTAGTGCGCCTGCCATCGCGAGCAGACCAGCCAGCACCCAGACGATGAGCGCTTTGGCTGGGGTGCCGACGTTACAGGTCATAACACGTGCCTTGAGAAAGACGCCGGTGCCGATGATGTTGGCGACGTTGACTGAGATGGCAGCGATCAGTCCGAGGCCGCGGACGAGTTGTGTGTGTTCAGCCTGCATAGTCTTTATCCACAGATTACACAGATTTTGTTTTCACTCTGTGTAATCTGCGAAATCTGTGGACATTAATACCCGAGATCGTTGGTGATCAAATCTTCGTAAGTATCGCGGCGCCTGATGAGTTTGACAGATCCATCCTGGCGAACCAGCACCGCAGCGGGGAGAGGTCGCCCATTATAATGAAACATCTGGGCCAATGAATAGGCGCCGCAGTTAAGCAGAGCCAGCACCTCACCTGGTCCAACGTTCTCCGGAAGCTTGCGGTAGTCCGGCAGGCGACCTTCGCGCTCGATGTCGAAGTAGACGTCGCCTGAGTCACACAGTGGGCCAGCCACTTTGTAATCACGTTGGTATGGCGCACTCGCGCGTGAGGCGGAAATCAAGTGGTAGTACCACTTGTAATTATTCATCGAGAGCATGATGTTGTAGCCGGCATCGGTCAACAACCATATATCGCCGGTTTCGGGACGCTGTTTGATGTTCCTTACTGTGGTCAGTACCAGGCCTGCGTCAGCGATAACACTTCGTCCCGGCTCTAGAAGGATCGTTACCTGGTCGAGCAGGTGTTCTGCGTTCGCCGCACGAGCTGATTCGCGCGCGACTCGCAGTGCTTCAGTGAGTACCGCAGTGGGCTCGAGTTCCGCGCCAAGCATGTCGCGCTCGTGCTCGGGGAGTTGATCTGCCTGCGATCGATCGCGCAGGTAATTGACGGGGATGCCGCCACCGAGATTGATGTGTTCGAGTGTGTGACCGGTCTCGCGATGAATCGCGACCAGGTGTTCCCACATACTCCGGAACGCTTCGGCAAACGGTTCTACGTCGGGTGTTTGTGAACCCACGTGAATATGAATGCCGCAAACTTTGAGCAAATCGGGTCTCTGTAATCCGCGACGAAATGCAGCCAGCACTTCTGACGAAGAGATACCGAACTTTGACGTCAGCAGCGCGGTTTGTAAACCCAGATGCGAGCGTGTGCCGATCTCAGGTACGAGGCGCAGCGTGACGCGCGCCGGTGGTATTTCCTCACCGCGGGCGCGCAGGCGCTCCACGGACTGTTCCACAAGGTCGATTTCGTAAATCGAGTCGATATTAATAGCGTAGATACCGGCGCGTACCGCGTCGTCGAGCTCATCGTCCGACTTGCTCGTGCCGTTGAAAATGATCTGGTCGGGGCGAAAGCCGACTCGCAGTGCTTTGAAGAGTTCGCCGCCGCTGTTGACCTCGATGTCGATCCCGGAGTCGAGCACGACCTTGAGGATCGCCATGTTTGAGTTTGCCTTCGACGCGTAACAAAACTTAATCGGTCGATCCACTGCGTCCGCGGCGCGTTGCAGACGGCTGATGTTGTCGCGAATGCGACCTTCGGAAAAAACAAATAACGGCGAGTTAAACTCGTTGATAAGCTCGATTGTGTCCACGCCGCTGACAGTCAGGTGATCGCCGCGCACTTCGAGGTAGCCGGGTATGGACCACGCCGGACATAAAGTAGCTATTCCAGACATTTATAATTGCGACTCCAGTTAACCACAGATGAACACAGATTGATTACTGATCAGAAACCTGATCCGTATCCAATCCGCGTTTATCTGTGATCCTAGTTTGAACGAGCGAAATTGTAACTCAGCGTACCGCTAACTTTAACGGGTTCGCCCATCATCAGCGTGGGCGCGAATCTTGCCAGGCGCGCGGCGCTAACAGCGGCTGTGTGCAGGTGTTGCGGACCGGAGACAGGCCGGGCGTCGATCACGCTACCCTGCTCGTCGACCAGCACCTGGACCAACACCACACCACTCGCCTCACCGGACGGAACTTCCGGCTGCGGCATGTAAATCGCCTTCGAATTCAACATGCCACCGGCGATAGGTCCTTTGGGTTTTTGATTGGCTTGATTCGGAGTTGGCACCTGGCTGCCAACCTTCTCAGGAGCGTTCGTGGCCTGTTCCGTGTTCCCCTCGGCTCCGTTGACGGGCTGTGCAATTTCGCCCTCGGACTGAACCTGGTTCTGTTTCTCACCGGGTTGCGGATTACCGTTGGCGTCAGCATCTGCAGTCGTCTTTGGTTTGTCCGGCGGACGCTCCGGCAATTCGAACGAGCTCAAGAATTTTTCTTCAAGCGACTCGTCCTTCTTAGTGTTGAGTGAAACGATTGCGTAGAAACGTTTCCTCGTGACAAACGCATTGACGGATCCACTCAAGTCGCCAAGCGTCAGCTTGTATGATCTGCCCGTGTAGCCACGAAAAGGACGGCTACTCACCAGCACCATCTTCGGCAGCGTTTCTTTCGATCGAATCTTCGGCGGGAAAAAACTCTTGAACGCGTCGACGTAGGAATTAAAGCGCGCAAACTCCGTGTACTGTGCCGGATCGGATTTGATACCACTCAATGAAACTATGCCAATCACGGGTCCGGCCGACGAAGTGGCCAGATACGTGCGCGCGCTGAGTTCCATTTTGTGATACGGAAATTTGGTTGTCTCCGTGGTCGGGTTCTTTGGCATCAGGACAGTAAATTCTTCGGCTTCCGGAGTAAGCGTTTCCCATTCGGCCCAGGCGCCAGCGGGCTTTTGAACCTGCGCCGAGAGCGGCAGCGCCGAAAGCAGAAAAATCGCAAGCGCGAAGTGTAAACGACGAACGTGCATGTCATTACCTCCTCAGGTTTTTCGTATGACCACGTGGAGAGTGATTCTGTCGCGACTCTATCCGGGGGGCCGCGGCAGTGTCAAGCGGGGTTAGCCGCGGATTTTCGCAAATTAACGCGGATTATTTCTTATCCGCGTTATCTGCGGCTCTTCTCCATCTCAACAAGCACACGGCGTAGAATTTTGCCGGATGGTGACTTCGGGATCTTCTCGACAAACTCGATGTGCCGAATACGTTTGTGTGGCGCGACTCGCTCGCACACAAATTTCAACAACTCTTCAGGCTCGACCGGCTGCCGCAACACGATGATTCCCTTCGGCACTTCACCCGCTTCATCATCAGGATAAGGAATCACTGCGGCATCGGCTACACACGGATGAGTCAACAACACTGCTTCGAGCTCGGCCGGCGGCACCTGGAATCCTTTGTACTTAATCAACTCCTTCGCACGATCGACGATGAAGAAGTGCCCATCTTCGTCGGCATAACCGATATCGCCGGTGTGTAACCAACCTTCACTATCTATAGTTCGAGCAGTCGCCTCCGGATTGTTCAAGTAACCTTTCATGATTTGTGGACCACGCACACAAACCTCGCCCTTCTGTCCTGGCCCGAGAGTCTCGCCGCTTTCGAGATCGATAATCTTGCACTCCGTATTCGGCGCCGCAACACCTACCGAGCCGAATTTAGCTTCAAGTGGTGGCGCCGGTGACGAATGCGTCACCGGACTCGTCTCAGTCAGTCCATAGCCCTGACGGAGGTTGCATCCGAGACGGTCCATACATGCCCGCGTCAACTCTTCGCCCAGTGGCGCCGCGCCGGAGAAAAGCGTCCTGAGTTTTGGTAGTTTGTAGTTATCGACAATCGGGCTTTTGCTCAAACTCAGCACGATCGGCGGCACGATGTGCGCCAGGCTGACGTCATAATCCTGGATTGCTTTCAGGAACGATTCGAGATCAAAACGTGGCATCATCACGACCGTTGCGCCGCTATACAGACCCATGTTCAAGACCACCACGAGTCCGTAAATGTGAAACAGCGGCAACACGCAGATGAGTGTGTCGGTCTCATAGAAGTAGCAGAGCCCTTCCATCTGTCGGAGGTTTGCGACGAGGTTGTGATGTGTCAGCATCACGCCCTTCGGTAGACCCGTGGTGCCGCTTGAATAGGGAAGTGCGACGAGATCTTCGAGCGGATCGATTTCGACTTGTTCGGCACGTCCATTATCGACCAGCAGCGAATCGAACGCGGTCGCGCCCGGTGCTGTTCCGAATACGAAGAGCTCTTCGACGCCTGCGTCCGCAATCGCTTCGCTCGCCTTCTCCGCGCACGAGGGCAGAGTCACGAGAAATCGCGCGCCGGAGTCTTTGAGTTGGTGAGCAATCTCGTGGCTCGTGTAAAGCGGGTTGATTGGCGTAACGATTCCGCCTAAAGTCGCAACGGCATGGAACGCGATCGCGTATTCCGGGCAGTTTGGACTCAGGACACCGAACACTTCACCTTTCTTGAATCCACGCTGCGAAAGGTTATGGGCCGCGATACTGATCGAGTCAGCCAGTTGTTGATACGTGACCTTGCGTCCGGTTGGACCATCGATCAATGCTGGTTTCGCGGCCAGTTCTTTGGCGCGATGCAGGACGAAAGGCGTAAGCGCAGTTTGCGGGATGGTTACGTCTGGATATGGTCCTTTGATAATCATGCCAGTGGGCGATACCTTAGCAGGAAGATCACACCTCTGAAAAGAGAATAAAATGTCGGAAACCGAGAAACGTCCCCTCAACATTATCTGCCTGGCAACCTATTTCAAGGGCGCCGATTTTATTCGCGAATGCAAGACTCACGGCTGCCACGTGATCCTGATTACGAAAGAGAAGATGCTTGGGGAAGACTGGCCGCGCGAGAGTCTCGACGATCTCATTGCTGTTCCTAACGACGCCGGACCGCCGCTGTTCATCGATCTGCTGGCGTTTCTAGCGCGCACCAGAAAGATTGATCGCATCGTGGCGCTCGAAGAGTTTGACGTTGTGACAGCGGCATTGATGCGCGAACACTTGTGTTTGCCGGGATTGAGCAGTTCGGGCGCGAAAGTCTTTCGCGACAAGCTCTCGATGGCGGTGCATGCCGGGCGCGCGAGGATCAACGTGCCCGAGTTTGTGCCGCTAGTCAATGCAGAGGAAGTTGATGAGTACATGAAACGGGTTCCTGGACCATGGGTGATCAAGCCGCGTTCCGACGTTTCCGCGATCGGCATTCGCAAAGTGACTGAACCGCAGGAAGTGTGGCGCGCGATTGACGAAATGAACGAACGCGAGAACCTGCGCGAGCGTGCTTCTTATTACGTGCTGGCGCGCTTCGTTGCGGGGGAAGTTTTTCACGTTGATTCAGTGGTGAATGAGGGTAAGGTTGTGTTTGCGGGGACGAATCAGTATGGACGACCGCCGATGCAGGTGGCCCATCAGGGCGGCGCTTACGTCTCGCGAACGCTGCCGCGCGGATCGGCTGATGAGAAAGAGCTACTGAACATAAACAAGAAATTGATCCGTGCGCTTGGTCTGGAACGTGGGGCGACACACGCGGAGTTCATCAAGAGCGAAGCTGATAGAAAGTTTTACTTTCTAGAAATCGCAGCGCGAGTCGGCGGCGCTTACATCGCCGAGGTGCTTGAAGCTGCGTCAGGCGTTAACTTATGGCGCGAGTGGGCCAGGTTGGAAATCCTGGACGGCAAAGCCCCTTCGAGGATCACGCCACCGCGCAAGGAGTACGCCGGCATAATCCTCTCGCTCGCAAAACAAGAAATCCCCGACACCTCGAATTATATAGATGACGAAATCATCTACCGCGTAAAGAAGCGCCACCACGCCGGCCTAATCATCCGCTCCCCCCGCCTCGATCGTGTCAACGAACTCCTCGACTCCTACGGCGGGCGCTTCGTCGAAGAATTCGTCGCCGTCGCCCCACCCCCCGAACGCCCGGAATAGAGAAAGAAGAAGTGTCTTCGACAATTACAAATTCAGATCGCCCCTGTACTTTGACAAGGGCATTTGAAAAGTTCTGTTTCATGGGTGTGGTGACTTGATGCTATGGCAGATGCGATAGATTGATGATGCCGAAAAGATCTCTCATGTCCGACCGCGCCAATAAAATGGCCTACGTCGCTGGCTGGCGACAGCAAGAATTCGAATCCGATCGGTTTTAACGGAGTACATAATGCTGTAAGGAAATCTCCTGAGCACCTTGCTCCTCACGTCCTGATCGATTATTGGTGAGGCTTCGGGATGTTGTTGGATCTGAGTCACTGCGCTTTCAACCGCAGCCAGAAAACGGAAACCTAATCCCTCTGTCTCGCTTTCGAAGAAAATCGCTGCATCATTCAACTCAAGCTCCGCAAGCTCATGAAAACTTATTCTCCTGTTCATGAGAGGCGAGATCTGGCGTCTCTAAAGACATCCTCCGCGTCGCGCATAGTCGCAGAGCCAGAGTCAAGGTCAGCATCCCGGCGAACGGCTTCCTTTACCCAGATTCCCTCAATCTCTTCATCAGAAAGGTCTTCTAAGCTCTTCAGTAGCTTTTGTGCTAGCTCCGCCCGTGCCTCGGGCTGGAGCTTTAGTGCTTCACTTTCAACCTGTTCAATAGTCATGTTGTTTGACTCCGCAGATCTATCGGCGTGATTCCGTGTCCATCCGCGGCTGGAGGTATTTGTCCAGCCAATCCAAAACCGTGTGGTACCAGAGTTGGGAGTTTTGGGGTTTCAGGACCCAGTGGCCTTCGTCAGGGAAGGTCAGGAACTTCGAATCGATACCTTTGCGTTGGACGGCGGTAAACAACTGCATTCCTTCACCAATCGGCACACGGAAGTCGAGCTCGTTGTGAATGATCAGTATCGGCGTGTTGAAGTTTTGAACGAACTTGTGCGGTGACCAGCGTGAGTACATGGCCGGATTGGACCATGGAGTTCCTTTGAACTCCCACTCCGGAAACCACAGTTCCTCAGTGCCGCCGTACATGCTCTCGAGGTTGTAGACGCCATCGTGCGAGACGAGTACCTTGAAGCGGAAACGCGGATCGTTGTTGTGTCCGAGAATCCAGTTGACCATGTAGCCGCCGTAGCTCGCTCCCGCGGCGCCAATGCGATTGCGATCTATATAAGGACTACGACGCAGCACGTCAGCAACACCATTCATGAGGTCGACAAAAACCTTGCCACCCCAGTCGCCACTGATGTCATTAGTAAACTGCTGACCGTAACCGGTCGATCCGCGCGGGTTCGGCGTGAACACAACGTAACCGGCATTCGCAAACACCTGCGGATTCCAGCGATAACCCCAGTTGTCGTTCCACGCGCTCTGTGGTCCACCATGAATCAGGACCACGAGCGGATACTTCCTGCTCGGATCGAAGTTAGTCGGCTTCACGACGTAACCGTGGATCTTCTTCCCCATCGCGCCGGTCCATTCGATCTCTTCCGCGGTTTTCAGATTTGCGCGTCGCATCAAGTCAGCATTCACTGAAGTCAACGCTGTCAATCCACTGCCATCGGAGTTCGCACGATAAATCTCCGCCGGTGACGACAAAGAGCTTGACGCGAAGACGAACGTTCTTCCGTCGGGCGTCAGTCGAAGATTGCCGGCAAAGACGGTTCCGAGAACTTTTTGCGGCACGCCGCCACCGATCGGAATACGAAAGATTGGACTCTTACCACGATCACCAGCCGTGAAGTAGATCGTGTTGCCATCCGGTGAGACGATGAACTCCTCAACCTGCTGATCGAACCCGCGCGTGAGCTCAACACTGGTCCCGGTACCGCGATTGTAAGCCATCAAGCGCCAGCGATCTGCCTCGAAACCGGCAGTCGCTTGCGAGCGATACAGAATAAACTTTCCGTCGCGTGTATAGAATGGACTGGCTTCATAACCGCGGTTGCGGACGGTGATGTTCTTCGCTGGTCCACCAGCCACAGGCATCACGTAGATGTCACTATTGGTCGAGATGGCTTCGACTTTATCCGGGTTACGCAGAAACGCGATCTCAGACGAATCCGGCGAGAAGGCATAATCGACACCCGACGCCGCTGCATAAGGCGGTGAGTCGAAATCGCCGGCGGTGAGATCGCGCGCCGTGCCGCCTTTACTCGAGACGACGAAGACGTGCGTACGTTTCAAATCGCGCCACTCATCCCAATGCTTGTAGAGCAATCGCGTGACGATGTGTGCCTTGACCTTGCTGCTTTCCGCCTGTTCGTCGCGCTTCTTGTTACACTCATCGTTGTTGCAGTCGGGATAGACGTCTGACGTGAACGCGATCCATTTGCCGTCGGGGGACCACACCGGCGACGCCGCACCGGTCGAGATCTTTGTCACTTGTTCTTTGTTGTCGCCGTCGGCATCCATCACCCAGACCTGGCTGTCGGTGGTGTAGGCAATCTTCTTCCCGTCCGGAGACCAACGCGGCGCGCTCGACGAACTATCGCCCGAGGTCAACCGCTTCAACTCGCCACCGTCAATCGAAGTCGTGTAGATCTGGTTGACGATGCGATTGCCGTCGAAATTGACGTCGCCAATGGCGAAGGCGACTCTCTTGCCGTTAGGCGAGACTTGTGGATCTGCGACACGTCGTACTTTCAGCAAATCTTCCACAGTGTAGGTCCGGTTTTGTGACGCGGCGAACGAGCATAGACCAATCAACAGGACGGTAAGGGCGGTGACAACACGCTTCATGGATATCCCTCAAGCTAATGGATTTTGAATCAAGTGGGAAAGCATGGGTATTATTGCATATCCAGCCGCAGATTTGCGCGGATAAACGCGGATCTGCGGCTAAAATCACGTCATGATTCGTTGCGTCATTGTCGCACTCTTGAGGTTTGCGCTCAGGATCTACTTTCGGCGCATTGAAGTCACAGGTCTCGAACACGTCCCCGACGACACCCCGGTAATTTTCGTACTCAACCATCCGAACGCGCTCGTCGATCCTGTTTTCCTATTGTGTCTTGCGCCGCGGCAAGTTTCTTTTCTAGCGAAGGCGCCGCTGTTTCGTTATCCAGTCATCGGCTACCTCGTCAAGGAACTTGACTCGTTGCCGGTTTATCGCCGGCAGGATGAAGGCGAAGATGTTACGAAGAACCAGGAAACGTTTATCGCCGCGCGAAAACTTCTGGCACGCGGCGGCACGATCGGCATCTGCCCCGAGGGCGTTTCACACGATGAACCAGGCTTACGACCGATCAAAACCGGCGCCGCGCGTATTTCTCTCGCTGCCGTCTCAACCGGTGAAGTTTCGAACTTGAAGATCGTTCCGGCCGGACTCTACTACACCTCGAAGATAAGTTTTCGCAGTGAGGCCCTGCTATATTTCGGAAATCCGATCGAAGTAGAGCCAGTAACACTCGAAGCGGACGGCACGCCGCCGCGCGACGCCGTACGCCTCTTGTCAGATAAAATTGCGAAAGCGCTACGTGAAGTAATCCTCGACGCGAAGCACGAAGAAGAGTTACAGATGACAGCGCGCGCCGAACGGATCTTCTCCTCGGCCATTAACGACGGGGGCGGCAACGAGAGTTTGAAAGACGAGCTTCGTTTACAACAACGATTCATCAAGGCCTACTCGGTCGTGCAGGAACGCCAACCGGAGCGACTGCGGCGTTTGGAGCTGAGAATGCTCCGCTTCGAAGAAGAGTTGAGCCAGGCCGGCGTCGATCCGGACGAGTTATCGCCGCCCAGGTCAACTGCCAAGGTGTTTACAACTATCGTGCGCCGCTCGATCTTGTTTCTGTTGATGCTTGGACCAGCCGTCATCGGTATGCTCGCGCACTATCCTGCCTACAAGCTCGGAGGCTATCTCGCGAAGCAAATCTCGCGTGACTCGGACGATGTGATCTCCACAGTGAAGATCGTTTCCGCGATGCTTCTGTTTCCACTCACCTGGCTCGTCCTCGCGGTGCTTGGCTATCTGTACTTCGGCTGGATCGTCGCCGTTCTCGCGCTCCTCGTGATTCCGTTTGCGGGTTATGTGGCGATCGTCTTCTTCGAGGAACTCGATAAGTCGATCGCCGGCGTTCGTGTATTGATGTTTTTCCTTGTGAGAAGACGGTTTTTCGTCAGACTACTGGCAGAACGAAACGCGATACGGGACGAGATCATCGCGCTCGGTAAAGAAACCACGATTGCCAGTGAATAAGATTCCAGGCGTGGTCCAAAAGGTGGAAAAACAGTCTGACGCGCGGAAGAGCGATTATTTTTTGCGCGATTTGCTCTTCGTAGCTTTCTTGCTCGAACTTTTCTTGCTGCTTCCACGACTGACCGATCGGCCCTTTCGACCTTCACTCCGCAACTGTCCCGCATCCATAAGCTGCTCGTAAGCTCCGCGAACGACATTGCGCGCGACCTTCAATGAGTTGGCGAGTTCACGTTCGCTGGGTAGTATTGTTCCCACAGCCAACTCACCTGCTTCGATCAAATCATTGAGTTGTTCGCGAATCTGACGAGTCATTGACTCCGGTCGTTTTCTGTTGACACGAACATTGAGTCTGGTAGCCATCGTTAACTCCCTTCAAGATGCGTTTGAAATGTACTGGGGGTTCGATACGGATTCTATGCAGCGACTAACAGAGTGTCAAACAGTTTTCTCTTCAATATGAAAAGGTTAGACCACCGTGAACTTGTCGTGATAGAGCGGCTAGCGGGAAGGTGGAATTAGACCATGCCGGCGGAGGATCTCGGCCGTACGGTCCAATGGCAATGCTTCCACTGTATGACCTCTTCCGGTCGTGGTTGTGGCCCTAAAAAGAGAGTTATAGATGGCTTCCTCGGTGGCCTCGATCACGGCGAGGAACAGTGGCGACATTGCATCGTTTGCAATTGTTTTCTGATCGCGTGGCGCGGTCCGTTCGTTTTGACCAGGAGGTTTAATCCGCACGTCCGCCGCGGTGGAGAAGGCAATGGCGTAGTCACCGCTGCCATTACTGCCCGCGGCGCCGGTCCTGGCCAGGCCCATCGTCGCGCGGGCCGCCATGCGGTTCAGGTTACGGGCGTCCACGGGCGCGTCGGTCGCGATCACAATGATAATTGACCCATCGGGAGTGCTGGGCGCTGTCGCGAGTTCGTCCTTTAAATAATAGCGGCCCAACTCGCGTCCGACCGGTGCGCCATTGATCGTCAAAATCCCGCCGAAGTTGGTTTGGACCAGAATCCCCACGGTGTAACCGCCGAGACGAGGCGGCAGCTTGCGCGACGACGTGCCAATGCCGCCTTTGAAGCCAAAAGCGACTGTGCCCGTTCCGGCGCCAACACAACCTTCCGCCACTGCGCCGCTTTTCGCACCTTTTATCGCGGCAACAACATCGTCTCGCGAGATGTGACGCCCGCGAATGTCGTTGAGATAACCGTCGTTTGTCTCGGCGACGAGGGCATTGATCGACTGAACGTCTTCATTTCCGGGCAGAGAAAGCATGTAGTCGAGCAGAAAGTCGGCGACACGCGGGACGCTCAGAGTTGACGTTAAGACTATCGGCGTTTCGATCTCGCCCAGTTCGTTTACCTGCGTTGAACCGGCCAGCTTGCCAAAACCGTTGCCGACGAAAACCGCGCCGGGCACTTTCTCGCGAAACAGGTTTCCGCCATGCGGCAGGATCGCAGTGACACCGGTGCGGACGTTGTCACCGCGTACGATCGTGGTGTGGCCAACGAGCACGCCGCCAACGTCGGTAATGGCGTTGAGTGTGCCGGTCGGCAGCACGCCCACCATGATGCCGAACTCACGCGCGCGCGGTCTGTTTTGCATGTTCGCGGCCATGGGTCCGTGCAGGGAAGTCATGATCAGAAGTATCAGTAACCCAGTAAGCTTTTTCATTTGTCTACCGGATCAAGCAGCTTTCGGAACAACCGGGCGGTTGGCGTTCTGCCATGCGTCCCAACCACCAATGAGAGCTCGCGCTTTCGTCCATCCGGCTTGTCGAAGTTCCTGCGCCACCCGGGCGCTGGTAGCTTCGTTTGGTCAAGCGCAGTAGGCGATGAGCCAGGCCTCCTTCGGCAATGCGAGTTCGCGGGCTTGCAAGACTACATTCTCCGGCGGCATGCGAACCGATCCTTCGGCCTGGAGGTCGCTCGTGTCTCGACTTCGTTCCGTGCGCACGTCGAGCAGGATGACTTGATCTCCGGAGTTTTGTAGTTGGTCCAATTCTTCGAGCGTGATGCTTTGAGAACCTATCGGTTGCACGAGTTCGAGAACCGGCAGTGGTCGCGGCGCCGGTTCGGGTACGGGTGGCGCTTCGGGCTCGCGTTGGCCCAGTAGTCGCGCAAACAACATCGGCGTTGAACCGTGAACGACTACCGAAATCATGACAATCAGCGCGCAAATACGGAACAGTTGATCGCTGCCGGGCACGCCTGCAAAGACCGGCAACAGTATAAGCAACAAAGAGCTGAGTCCGCTTGGTCCAAACCACGCGATTAGCAGCCGGCCGCGCTTATCTACGTCTGAGCCGATCATCGAAACGAGATAAACAGGAACTCGGATTAAGATCGCGAAAATCGCAAAGATTACGGTGCGCGTATCGAGTCCGGAGAAACCGGTCCAGATCAAAGAACTGCCGAAGATCACAAAGGTGAAGAGCAATAGCATCTCCGCAGTGACGCCGCCGTATTCGATAAAGCAGTCACAGAGTTCAACGTCGAGTGCGGCAATGGTCAGTCCGGCGGCGAATGCTGCCAGGAAACCGCTGCCGTGTACTGCTTCGGCGGCTGCATACGCTGAGAACGCGACGCCGAGCGAATAGAGCGATTCGTAATCGCGTCGCACACCGATGCGTTTGCGGATTAAGTCGAGAGCGGCGACGGCGATCAAACCGATCGCGATACCGGCGCCTGGGCCGAGAATAAAAAGTCCGAAACCGATCTTCGGAAAACTGGTGGTCGGAAGCTCGTGTTGACCGGTCAAAGCGATCGCGACGACGACGATCGGCAGCAGGACGGCATCGTTGAGTCCGCTTTCGAGTTGCAGGGCTTGTCGTGTTACGAGCGAGATATCGCGGCGGCGCAGGAGACCGCGAAGTAGTACGGGATCGGTCGAAGCGAGTGCGGCGCCGAGAATCGCAGCGAGTGCGGGCGGAATGCCGAGTAACCACCAGGCGACGAGGGCTGTCAGTGCGGCGCAAAGGATTGTTCCCGGCCCGAGCATACGAAAGGCGAGGCCCGCACGACGCCGCACTTCTTTAGTATTGAGAGTGACGGCGTCAGTGAACAGCACCATCGTGAGACTCAGCGTCGCCACCACGCGCAACACCGGAGACACAAGCGTCGCATCGAACACACCGAAGCCGGCGGGGCCGAGAGCAGCGCCGATAAAAATGAAGACCGCCACCTGCGGCAGACCACTCCGATCGACAAGACCCGACAAGAGTGCCGACACAATAATGACTATGCCGATGATTGCAAGACCTGCGACTAACGATTCCGTGCCCATTCGTGGCCCATGGTAAAGCATCAGCCACAAAAAGGCACAAAAGGCACAAAATGATTAAAGAAAATTACTTATGTGCCTTATGTGCCTTTTTGTGGCATGATTGGCCCCCGAGTAACCGCCTTTTCAAACCGACAAAGTAAGGATCCAAATGAGCCTTTCAATATTGGATTGGACGGTAATCGCCGCTTATTTCCTTTTCAACCTTGGTATCGGCCTCTACTACGCTCGCAGAGCATCCGGCAGCACGAGTGAATTCTTCCTCTCCGGCCGCAATGTGCCGTGGTGGCTCGCGGGCACGTCGATGGTCGCCACCACTTTCGCGGCTGACACCCCCTTAGCGGTCACCGGTTTCGTCGCCAAGAACGGCATCGCGGGCAACTGGCTCTGGTGGAACTTTGTCATGAGCGGCATGCTCACCGTCTTTCTTTACGCCCGGCTCTGGCGACGCGCCGGTGTGATGACTGACATCGAGTTTGCTGAGCTGCGTTACTCCGGCAAGCCTGCTGCTTTCCTGCGTGGCTTTCGTGCTTTGTATCTCGGCTTGCCGATCAACTGCATCATTCTCGGTTGGGTAAACCTCGCGATGGTGAAGATCCTCGAGATCACTCTCGGAGTGAACAAGCGCGGCGCGATCATGATCGTCATTGGCATGTTGCTCTTCACTGCGTTCTACACTGCGATCTCAGGTTTGTGGGGCGTGCTCGTCACCGACCTTTTTCAGTTTGCACTCAAGATGGGCATGGTCATCGTGCTCGCGATTCTCGCTGTCAATGCAGTCGGCGGCATCGATGGACTGAAGACGAAGATCAGTGCGATGGACGCAGCCGCCGGCGGCGGTTCGCGACTCGTGTTCTTCCCTGAATACGGCTCAGCCTGGATGCCGGTGATAACTCTGTTCGTTTATCTCGGTGTGATCTGGTGGTCCACCTGGTATCCCGGCGCGGAACCGGGCGGTGGAGGTTACGTGGCTCAGCGCATCTTCTCCGCGAAGAATGAAAAGCACGGACTGCTCGCGACGCTCTGGTTCAACATCGCTCACTACGCGTTGCGTCCGTGGCCGTGGATCCTCACCGCGCTCGCTTCACTCATTCTTTATCCGACGCTCGTCGACAAAGAATCGGGTTACATCAAGACGTTGCTCGATCCGAACGTGTTTCCCACTTACCTGCGCGGTTTCATGCTCGCAGCTTTCGCCGCTGCATACATGTCAACAATTGGCACGCAACTCAACTGGGGTGCTTCATACGTCATCAACGACTTCTATCGTCGCTTCATCGAACGTTCGGCGAGTGAGAAACACTACGTCATCGCTTCTCGAGTGGTGACACTGTTACTGATGATCGCATCGCTCGTAGTCACTTTTTACATGGAGTCGATCGGAGGCGCGTGGAAACTGTTGCTCGTCACTGGCGCTGGAACGGGAACAGTGCTCTTGTTGCGCTGGTTCTGGTGGCGCATCAATGCGTGGTCTGAAGTGTCGGCGATGATCTGCGCTGCGGTCGTTTCCATTTTCCTGCAAGTGGTGTTGAAGTGGGACAGCGATCGCCCGGTGGACTTCGCGTATCTGATGATCGTGACGGTGGGAATAACGAGTGTCGTCTGGATTACAGTAACGATGTTCACGCAGCCCGAACCGATCGACAAACTCGTCGCCTTTTACCGGCGCGTCAGACCCGAAGGACCAGGCTGGAACGGCATTGCCGCACAGGCAGAGCTTGCGGAAGCGCACGCGCAGGGCCGCCTCTCGCTGCAAATTTTCAATTGGATACTCGGCTGCGCGCTGATCTATGGATCTTTGTTCGGTATCGGTAAGCTGATCTTCAAGGAATGGGGCACGGGGTTGCTATACTTGGCTATAGCGATTGTGGCAGGAGTGCTTATCTCGAGAAATCTTTCGCGAGGAGAGATGGCCGCAGAGACGCTCCAACTGGAACATGCCGAAGAATCAGTCTAGTGACAGCTTGGTCTTTGCCGTAGATCTGGGAGGCACGCACCTACGAGTAGCTCTCGTCGATGACACTGGAAGAATACTGAAGCAGTTGAAACAGGAAACTCCGAAGGGAGATTCCGCTAATTGCATCGTTACCGCGCTCGCGAATGCCGCGGAGAAGTGGAGTGATGACAAGCAACGAGTAGTTGCGACGTCGATAATGGTTCCGGGCGCTGTTGACAGCGACAAGGCTGTCGTACTGCAAGCGCCAAACCTTCCTTCCTTAGTCAACTTCGGATTAAAAGCAGCACTGGAACAGCGACTCGGCTGGCCCGTCTTTCTCGAGAACGACGCGAACGCCGCTGCGGTCGGAGAGATGTGGCTCGGCGCCGCGCGTGGTTGTCATGACGTGATGAGCGTAACACTCGGAACAGGCGTCGGTGGCGGCGTGATTCTCGATGGCAAACTGTGGCGCGGCTCGCATGGATCTGCGGGAGAAATTGGACACACGACTGTCGATCCGTTTAGCGGGTTGAAGTGCAAATGTGGCAACACCGGATGCCTGGAGTTGTTTGCTTCGGCGACAGCGATTGTGCGCATGACCCGCGAGAGTTTGTCGTTGTATCCGGAAACGAGATTGACGAGTGTTGGGCTGACGGCTGAGCGAGTTTACGAGGCGGGACGAGAAGGCGATGAACTTGCGCTCGCTGTATTTAAACGTTTCGGGATGTATCTCGGCATCGGTTTGGCGAATATCATCAACTTGATCGACCCGCAGATCATCGTGATCACTGGTGGCGCGGCGAATGGTTGGGACTTATTTGCGAGTGAGATGTACCGGCAGGTTGAGGAACGCGCCTTTCGCACCACTGCGCAGCAAGTGAAGATTGCGCGCGCGGAGTGTGGCGATAATGCAGGGTTGCTTGGTGCTGCTCGGTTAGCGCAGACTGCTTTGACATGACCGCTCTCGTAATTCACGGCCACTTTTATCAACCCCCACGCGAGAACCCATGGACAGGGGAAGTCAAAACCGAGCCGAGCGCCGCGCCTTTCCACGATTGGAACGAGCGCATTCACGCCGAGTGTTACGCCCCGAACGTCGATAACTATCCACTCATCAGTTTTAACTTTGGACCAACTCTGCTGTCATGGCTCGCCGAGCATCACGCTGATACTTACCAGAAGATCTTAGCGGCAGATAAAGAGAGCGCCGCGGCGCGCGGTGGGCACGGTAACGCGATCGCGCAGGCATACGGTCACGCGATTCTGCCGCTTTGTAACGAGCGCGATCGACTGACGCAGGTTCTTTGGGGCCTCGCGGACTTTCGTTTTCGTTTCGGTCGTGAAGCGGAAGCGCTGTGGTTGCCGGAAACTGCTGCGAACGACGAGGTGCTCTCGTTGTTGATCGAGCAGGGAATGCGTTACGTCATCCTCGCTCCGAATCAGGCGAAGGTTTCTGAAGTCGATACTTCAAGACCTTACCTCTTTCGTCACGTTGATGGATCGGGGCGCTCGCTGGCGGTGTTTTTCTACAATGGACCACTCGCCCGGGCGATTGCGTTCGAGGGTGCTTTGTCATCGAGTCGTGGTCTGGTGGAAAGGTTTGTGAGCGCGGCGAAGCTCGGAGATCTGGTTAACGTTGCGACTGATGGCGAGACTTACGGGCATCACTTTAAGTTTGGCGATCTCGGTTTGGCCCATGCGTTAAGGGTTGAAGCGAAGACGGCGGGCTTTTGGCTTACGAACTATGCGCAGTATCTCGATCATCATCAGCCTGAGTCGACGGTGGAGATTGATAACGGGCCGGACGGTGAAGGGAGTTCGTGGAGTTGTGTGCACGGTGTTGCGCGTTGGGCGCGAGACTGTGGTTGTCACACTGGCGGTGAGCCGGGCTGGAATCAGGAGTGGCGACAACCGTTGCGAGCAGCGCTCGAGTTTTTGCGCGACGATGCGGCGGCTAAGTTTGAAAGCTATGGCCGTGAGCTGCTGCGCGATCCGTGGGCGGCACGGAATGACTACATATCCGTATTACTCGATCCGCGTGAGCACGATGAATTCCTGTTACGACATGCGGTTCACGGGTTAAGTACACCGGAAGACGTGCTGGTATGGGTGCTGTTGGAAATGCAACGTGACACTCTCTTGATGTTTACGAGTTGCGGCTGGTTCTTTTCGGATCTGGCGGGGATCGAGACGGTTCAAGTGTTGCGCTATGCTGCGCGCGTGATTGATTTGATGAATGAATTGGACCTTGACCCGCCTCGAAGGAAGTTCCTCGAAATCTTGTCCGAGGCCCGCAGCAACCGCCCTGAAAAAGGCAACGGCGCCGAGATCTTTTTAGCCGCGGATGGACGCCGATGAACACAGATCATATCGGCGACATTGATCTTCATCTCTTTGGCGAAGGACATCACGAAGAGATCTACAAAAAACTCGGCGCGCACGTCACCACGATGGGCCGCAAGAAAGGCGTCACGTTTGCCGTCTGGGCGCCGCAAGCTGTGGGCGTTGGTGTCGTTGGTGATTTCAACGGCTGGGACGGACGCCAACACCAGATGCGAATGCTCGGAACGTCAGGCGTCTGGGAACTCTTTATCCCGAACCTCACAGCAGGTTGTTTGTATAAGTTTGAAATCCGCACTCCGAGCGGCCAGTCTTTTTTCAAAGCAGACCCTTACGCTCAATACACCGAAGTTCCGCCGGACACTTCTTCAATTGTTTACACTTCGAAATACAAGTTTCGCGATGCGAAGTGGATGAAGCAACGCGCCGGCCGGGAACACTTTCGCCAACCACTCTCGATTTACGAAGTTCACTTCGGTTCGTGGCGACGAAACACGGAAGAAGACAATCGTCCTCTTACGTATCGTGAGATGGCCGAACCGCTGGCCAACTACGTCACCGAGATGGGCTTCACCCACGTGGAGTTTCTGCCGCTCAAGGAACATCCGTATGGGCCATCGTGGGGATATCAGGTTACTTACTACTATGCGCCATCCGCCCGCTACGGCGAGCCCGACGATCTTCGTTATTTGATCGACTACCTGCACCAGCGTGGCATCGGCGTGATTATGGACTGGGTGCCGGCCCACTTTCCGAAAGACGCGTGGGCCCTCGGCCGGTTCGACGGCTCCGCGTTGTACGAGCATCTCGATCCGCGCAAAGGTGAACATCCTGACTGGGGTACATACATCTTCAACTACGGCCGTAATGAGGTGCGCAACTTTCTGATTGCAAATGCGCTCTACTGGTTTCGCGAGTTTCATGTCGATGGTCTACGCGTTGATGCAGTGGCGTCGATGCTCTACCTCGACTACAGCCGCAAGGAAGGGCAATGGGAGCCGAATGAGTTTGGCGGACGCGAGAACCTCGAAGCGCTTGCGTTTCTGAAGGAATTGAATGAAATAACGCATCGCGCCTGTCCGGGGATCATGATGGTTGCGGAAGAATCAACCGCATGGCCCATGGTGAGTCGTCCGATCTACGACGGCGGCCTGGGTTTCGATTTCAAGTGGAACATGGGTTGGATGCACGACACGCTCAAGTACTTCCAGACAGATCCGTTGTTCCGTGCCGGCAATCACAACGCGCTGACGTTTGGTTTGGTCTACGCGTGGAGTGAAAACTTCATCCTGCCGCTCTCGCATGATGAAGTGGTCCACATGAAGGGCTCGCTACTCAATAAAATGCAGGGAACGACGGAACAGAAGTTTGCGACCTTGCGCGCGCTCTACGCGCACATGTGGGCGCATCCCGGGAAGAAACTGTTGTTCATGGGTGGTGAGTTTGGGCAGTGGCGCGAGTGGACTGAAACCGAGAGTTTAGATTGGCATCTGATCGAAGAGCCGCTTCACGGTGGCGTGCAGAAGCTGGTTTGCGATCTGAATTCTGTTTATGGACCAGAGAACGCGCTCTGGGAAGCCGACAGCGAACCCGCGGGCTTTGAATGGATCGACGTCGACAACGCCATCGAGAACATCGTCGCCTTCAAGCGTCGCTCTCCCGAAACCGGCCGTGAACTCATCTGCGTCTGTAACTTCTCCGCGGTGCCGAAGAAAAGTTATCGCGTATCCCAACTCGCTGACGGTCAATACGACGTCATCATCAACACTGACGCGGAAACCTACGGCGGCAGCGGTAACGTTTCCATTAACGATTCCGAGATCGATCTCCCGCCTCTCACAACCCTCTGGCTCGCGCCCAAAAAACAGCCACAAAAAAGCACAAAAGGCACAAAGAAGAAATCCAGCACCAGCAAACGACCTAAATAATTATTTTGTGCCTTATGTGCCTTTTTGTGGCTAAAATGAAATCGCTTCTTTGTGCCCATTGTGGCCTATGTATGAGAAGTTCACGGAAGTAGATGGTAGACATCCCTGGCGGAGCGTGAGCCCTGATGGATACGTCGACTATCAGGCGCGTTATCGCCCGCATGGTCGTGTCCTCTTTTTCAACTTCCCGCTCGCGAAAGAGATGGGACTCATCCCCTCCGATCACCCAGCGAGCATCAACAAAGAACTCGAACAGGTAATCCTCGATACGTTCTCACTCCAGATCATCAACGAATACGACCTCGAACGTGGCAAGAAGTATCCGCCTGAGACCCTCAAGGCCCACCCATACATGGCGACGCGTTATCTTCAAATTCAGCATCGCAGCCGGCAAGGCAAGACTTCCGGCGATGGCCGAAGTATCTGGAACGGTTATCTCAAAACCGAAAAGCTTACGTTTGATATTTCGAGTCGCGGCACCGGCGCCACGATCCTGAGTCCCGGCGCGCAGCATGCAAACGACGGCCTCGTCGCAACTGGTGATAACAGTTACGGATATTCATCAGGCCTCGCGGATCTCGACGAGATGCTCGGCAGCGCGGTGATGTCGGAGATCTTTTACCGTCAGGGAATTCCAACCGAACGCTGTCTTGCCGTCATCGGTTTTCCGGACACAACCGCGATCGGCGTACGCAGTGCGCCAAATTTGATCAGGCCCGCTCACATCTTTCGTTATCTCAAACAAAGACGCCACGAGGAGCTCAAAGCTGCAGTCGATTACTTCATCGACCGAGAAGTCGAGAATGGTTTCTGGGAAGTGCCAGCCGGAAACAAACGCTACACAAAAGCCCTCGACTACTTCGCACGCTCCTACGCGAAGCTCGCTGCGCTACTCGAAGAAGAGTACATCTTCAACTGGCTATCGTGGGATGGCGACAACATGCTCGCCAGCGGCGCCGTGCTCGACTACGGCTCGATTCGACAGTTTGCCGCCAAGCACGACAAGTACCGCTTCAAAGACGTCGATCGTTACTCAGCTTCACTCGCCGAACAGCGTGGTTGGGCCAGAGCGTTGGTCCAGGTGTTTGCGCAAGTCATGGGCTTTATTCAGTCGGGCACGAAAGAGCCTCTCCACACTTTCAAGAACGCCGCATGTCTGCGTGTGTTTGACGAAGCGTTCGCAGACGAACGAGATCGGCGAATGCTCTGGAGAATGGGTTTCACGCAGGAACAGATCAACTACTTAATGACCAACGCACGCAAAGAGGTTCGCGACTTCGATCGGTCGTTGAGTTATTTTGAGGATCGCAAGGTCAGCAAAGGGGTGGAAAAACTTCCGGACGGCTTTACTCACAATCCCGTCTTTTTGATTCGCAATCTGCTACGACTCTTACCCGCTTTCTACGTGGCCCAAACAATCAGCCGCTTCGACGACACGAGCGCTTACATGCCAGACGACATCTTCTGCCGTATCATGGCAGCATCGTACGTCGGTAAAAGCGATCTGAAGCCAACGCCTGCTATCTCCGCACAGGTGAAAAGCTTTCAGGAATCGTACCTGCGTCTCGTTGCCGCGCTCGGTGGTCCATTCGACCTGGTGTTGAAGACACTTCAGGAACGCTCGGCAGTTATCAACCACCGGCATCGCATCACCGGCGACGCAGTAACGTGGATCATTGAAGAAGTCATTGCGATGAAAGGCAAGATGCGAGTCGACGGCTTACAGGAAGCGCTCGACGCCTTCATCGATTCACAGGTGTTGATCCCCGGAAAGTGGCAACCAGTGGCGCCTGAAAAACTCAACTCAAACACACTCAAGTCGCAACTACTGCAAAAGATCCAGCAGAACCTCGAGACGTACAAGGAATCGATTTAAGGGTAAGTTAGGAGACGAGCTGCGCTAAATCCTCGAAATAGCGACGATGGGTCCGCCTCAGCGCCTCTTCGTTCTCAGCTTCTAAAAGCACCACTTCTCGCTCTACGCCGCGACGGTTTAAATCGAGTTCCATTTCGAGGCGCGCCTGTTCCGCAGACCGGGACTCTTCGCCGCCAAATCCTCTGAAGGTGACGATTTCCCCTCTACTCCGGTCGTATTCAATCAAAAACAGCATTTTATTCTTTCTGTTTTAGTCGAGCCGCATCTTCGATTAGCATGTGAAGCATTTGGATCATCTCTTCTCGAGAGCTTACAACGTGTCTTTCCCCGCTTATTATAGCCTCAATAGTTTGGTGTGTCAGGGCCGAGTCAGAACCGAGGCCCGACGCGGCGTTCTGTGCTTCCAACAGTATTACTTCAGTAGCCTCTTGCCTGGCAACCACCTTAGATGCAGAGGTCAGAAATCTTTTGGTGGCTCCATCACCACCACCGTATTTAATTGCTGGATCTATCAGATCTGAGAGTTTTTCAGATAATTCAGCCCATAGCTGTTGTAAAGTCGTCCTGATCTGAATCTCTACTCCTTTTTGTTCAACCTTTGCAATCACATGAATTGCTCGATATCCATGGCTTGGCGTCTGTCTTCGGTTTACGACAGTGTTATCGGGGAAGAGTTCAACAAGGGACGCGACGATGCGATTTTGTTCGGCCGTGTCAGATACGATGAGTCTACACCCGGCTATATCCTGAATCTGACTCAAACGTATGCTCTCTCGACGTAACTTCTCTGCTATTGAGGTGGTGGATTTTGCGGGCCTCCCAGTTGGTTCCAGCTCTAACCGGCGCCGAATTCCTCCTGCAACGATTCCATAAGCGGCGGTAAAGGAGCGGCGGTACTCATCGAGAAGCCGCAGATCGGAATCGGTAATGTTTCCTTTTCGCAAGCGGCCACCGAGCCGATCGATTTGAGTCTTGCTGAGTTCCATCGGAAGTGATTCTATCTTAAGTCAGACCTTCTATCTTCTTTATAAGTCAAAGTTCCTGTATTTTCACAACATGATCAACTGGGCTGAAGTTCGCGCGAAGTTTCCCGTCACGACCAGAAGCGTTTATCTAAACACGGCGGCGGCCGGGCCGCTCGCGGAGTCGACTGCAAAAGCAGGTTCGGCTTACTACGAGCAGATGAGAGACGACGGTGACGTTCACTGGGACCACTGGCTTGCGCGCCGCGAAGAAATGCGTGCTCGCGTTGCGTCTTTCATCAATGCCGAGCCTGATGAGATCGGGTTCACGACCAACACTTCGAGTGGCATGAACCTGATCGTCGATGCACTCGAGAAACATGGTGAGGTGATCTCGTGCGATCTCGAGTTTCCAGTGACGACGATTCCGTGGATGCATCGCCGCATTCCGGTGCATTTGGTTAAGTCGGTAGACGGTGTCGTGAGGCCCGAAGATTTGCGCGCGGCGATGAATACGCGCACCGGCATTTTATCGTTGAGCTACGTGCAGTTTTCAAATGGCTTCAGATCCGATCTCGAGGAGCTTGGAAGCATCAAAGGCGCGCACGCGCTGGTGGTCAACGCGAGCCAGGCGGCAGGAGTCTTCGGTATCGATGTGAAGCGCATGAAGATCGATGCGTTGTGTTCGACTGGTCACAAGTGGATGCTCTCAGGCTACGGCTCCGGATTTGTTTACATCAGCCGAGAACTTCAGGAGAGATCGCGTCCGCGAGAAATCGGTTGGCTCAGTGTTCAGGATCCTTATGCGACCAAAAATGACGAAGTGCATCTACGCCACGACGTAGCCGCAAGAGCGGAACTCGGCTGTCCTCATTTCGCAGGCATCTTTTCGTTGGCTGCGTCGATCGAGTTGATGCAGTCGATCGGTATGGCGAACATTGAAGCACGCGCGCTTGAACTGAATCGCACGTTAACGGCGAGATTGAATGAGGTTGGTTGGCAAGTTTTGTCACCGCTTGGAGATGAGCGATTTCGATCGGCGGAAACGCTTGTTGCAGCGGACAATCCTGCCGAGGTCGTTAAGAAACTTGCATCAGAGAAGATCTTCGTTACAGAAAAACCGCAGGGTTTTCGCGTGGCAACCGACTTCTTCAACAACGAGGAAGATATCGATCAATTAGTACACAGATTACGCGGATAGAAAATCCGATTTCATCTGTGTAATCTGTGGCTCGACTTCTTCGTTTTTGGTGTTGAGTCGTTGAAGTTCTTGTGGGCCAGCGACACAAACTTCTGCATGATTGGTGAGTCGTAGCCGTTACTCAACTGCGCGATGCCAAGCTCCCAGTTGATCTGTGCGCCTTCGATCCACCAGCGAATCAATCTTCCTTTTTCAACTTCTTCTTTCACTGACTGCAACGGCACGATACCGACCCCCATGTCTTCCTCAACCATTCGTTTGATTGCCTGTTGACGACTGAGTTCCATCGCCACATGCAACGTCACTCCCGCTTGTGCAAAAAACTGATCGATCAAGCGGCGCGTGTTGCCGCCACGCTCTCCGAGAATCAAACGCTCGCCCGCGAGTGTGTAGGCGCTGATAGTTTTCTGCTTTGCGAGCTTGTGTCGCGGCGAAGCAATCGCCACGAGCTGGTCCTGGCTGAGTCTCTCGGTCTTGATGCCACGCACGTCAACCGGAAGCGAAACGAATGCGACGTCCACCTCGCCCGCGAGTATCTGGTCCACCAGCACCTCGCTCGTGCCGGACGTCACTGCGATCTCAGCCGCCGGGTGCTGTTTGCGTAACTCTTTGAGCATCGAGGGCAACTGTTCGGTCAGGACCATCGCCGATGCACTGCCGATTCTGAGTCGCCCTCGTTCCGCGCCAGCCAGCTCTGCAATTTCATCGAGCGCCGCATCGTGTTCGCGGAGAATGTGCCGCGCCCGGCGTAAAAGCTGCTCACCAGCCTCCGTGAGAATGACGTGACGCGGCGCGCGCACGAACACTTTCGCGCCGATTTCTGTCTCCAACTGCCTGATCTGCATGCTGATGGCCGCCTGCGTCACGTGTACTCGCAACGCTCCGGCAGTGAACGTGCCTGACTCGGCGATGGCCACGAAGGCGCGCAATTGTCTAATTTCCACAACAAGCTCCCGATATCAAGATGGATTATCGTAATAATAAAATCTTTTAGTTTCCATTATAAATCAGCGAACCCTAGAATAATCAATAATGTTGAATCGACTGAGCTCGGTGGTCGGTGTCGATGGCGGCGGGACCAAGACTGAAGCTGTGATCATAGACGCGAGCCAACGTGTGATCGGCGAAGGGCGAGCCGGACCATCAAATCCCCTGCGAGTCGGAATTGCCGCAGCAGCAGCAGCAGTACGCGAGGCGATCGACGATGCCTGCGCGTCGGCGAAACTGCGTCGCGGCGATCTGATTGCAGCTGAGATTGGGCTGGCCGGCGCGCGTCGCAGAGAACTGCGCGAACGCATGCGCGAAACGCTTGCGCCGTTGGGTGTTGGTGAGATTGAAGTCGTCACTGATGCTGCTATTGCTTTGTATGGTGCGACTGACGGCGCGCCGGGGTTAGTCGTGATTGCGGGTACCGGATCGATCTGTTGCGGCATCAACGCGCGTCAGAAACGTTGCTGCGCGGGCGGTTGGGGACCGATTGCGGGAGACGAAGGTGGCGGTGCATGGCTTGCGCGCCGCGCGCTGCGCGCAGTCGCGTACGCTTTTGACGGGCGTGGTCCAAAAACCATGCTGACCGAGCTGGCCTGCGCGTATTTTCACGTCACTAGTCCAGACGATCTGACCACTGCGATCTACGCGCCTACGATCACGAATGAACGTTTAGCTGGTTTTGGCAGAGACGTTGTCGACGCGGCGAAGTCAAATGATGAAGTGGCGTTGCAGATCGTCGCAGATGGTGGTACCGAACTCGGCCACGCGGCGGTAGCAGTGATTCGTCATTTGCAGATGGAACGCGAGCGTTTTCAGATCGCTTACGTAGGCGGAGTCTTTCGTGCGGCGGGCGACTTGATGCTTGCCACGCTGCGCGCCGAGGTCAGAAAAGTCGCGCCGCGAGCGTTTTTTGAGCCGCCTCACTTCGCTCCAGCGGTCGCTGCCGCTAGAATGGCGCGTGAACGTGTCAACCACATCGCTCTCGCAGTTTGATCCCAGCGGCACAAGATGAGCAGCGAAACTCCTCTTCCAATCACCGAACAAGAGAATCCACGGTCACAAAATCTTAGTTCACAGTCGACCGCGGAGATCGTCGCGCTGATGAACGAAGAAGACGCTCTCGTTGCGGCAGCGGTGAAGCGTGTGCTCGCTTATGTTGTGAAGGCGGTCGATGAAACCGTTGCGCGACTCGCGCAGGGTGGCCGGCTCTTTTACACGGGCACCGGCACGTCCGGGCGTTTGGGTGTACTCGATGCGTCAGAATGTCCGCCGACGTTTGGCGTCTCGCCGGAGATGGTCCAGGGCGTGATGGCAGGTGGTTATGACGCGTGCTATCGCGCGGTTGAAGCTTCCGAGGATAACGCCGAGGCCGGGGCAGATGATTTGAAGCAGCGAGGATTCACGGCTGGCGACGTTTTGGTTGGAATCGCAGCTTCGGGTCGAACTCCTTATACTGTCGGCGCTATTAAATACGCGCGCTCGTTGGGGGCGTTTACAGTTGCGCTGACGGTTGTTCCCGATTCTCCGATCACAGACGCAGCGGAGTTGAGCATTGTTCCGGTAGTTGGACCAGAAGTGGTCACCGGTTCCAGCCGGCTGAAGGCGGGCACAGCGCAAAAGATGGTGCTGAACATGATCTCGACGGCGACAATGGTCCGTCTCGGTTACGTGAGCGGCAATCGTATGTCACACCTGCAAGCGCGCAACGTCAAACTGCGCGACCGCGCCGTACGAATCGTGATGGCGGAGACTGGTGTGGGCCGGAAAGAAGCGGTGGCAAAGTTAGAAGCGGCAAATTGGATTGTCGCTGAAGCATTAAAGCGAAAGTAAGTTTCACGCAAAGACGCAAAGGCGCAAAGAAGTGCTCAGGATCACGGGTTTACTTTGCGTCTTTGCGCCTTTGCGGGAGAAATCTTCTTAAATAATGAAAGCTCTCGATCTCATCATCATCTTCGGCTATCTGATCGGGATCGTTCTGTTTGGCACCTGGTTTGGTCGCAAACAAAAGACCACCGCTGACTATTTTCTCGGCGATCGTTCCGTGCCCTGGTGGGCCGTGGCTTTTTCGATCGTCGCCACCGAGACCTCGACCATCACTTTCATCTCAATCCCCGGCGTCGCGTTTGCTCGTGGTGGGAATTTCGGGTTCCTGCAACTGGTCTTCGGCTATCTGCTCGGACGAATCGTCATTTCGATATTGTTTATACCATCGTACTTTCGCGGCGAGTTGCTGACAGTTTACCAACTCCTGGACCAGCGCTTTGGCGGCAAGATCAAGATGGTGGCCGCCTCGCTCTTCGTTGTGATGCGGAATATCGCCGATGGCATCAGGCTTTTGCTGACTGCGATCGTGCTCGCCGCCGTCTACGCTGCTTTTCAGCCTGCCGCTAACCCTGAACCAATCATCATCGCCTCGATCATCATCATCGGTCTGGCGATGATCATCTTCACTTACTTCGGCGGTATGGAGGCGGTGATCTGGGTAGAAGTGGTCCAACTCGGGATCTACATCGCCGGCGCTATCGCAGCCGCAGTCGTGCTTCTCTCTTACATCAACGGCGGGCTGCCGACAGTGAGTTCGCTCGCCACGCAGTTTGGTAAGTATTCAATCTTCGATTTCACCCTGGACCATACACGGCTCTACACGTTCTGGTCGGGCCTGATAGGCGGCTGCTTTCTGACGATGAGCACACATGGCACCGATCAATACCTCGTGCAGCGATACCTCTGTACAGATCGGCCGCGAAAAGCGATTGTTGCTCTGCTGACGAGTGGCGGTATTGTTCTCGCCCAATTCATCGGATTTTTATTTATCGGTGTGCTGTTGTTTGCTTTCTATCACCCGTTCACCGATCCGGGTTATGCAACCGCGGCATCGACGGCTTTTCCGTTCACGGGCGGTGACCGCGTGTTTCCCGACTTCATCACGAAGTACATGCCGACAGGTCTTTCAGGCCTTGTAGTAGCGGCGATCTTTGCGGCGGCGATGTCGTCGTCACTTAATTCAATCGCGGCTACGGCTGTCAACGATCTCTACAAACCGTTTCGACCCAATCGCGACGACAAACACTATTTGAAAGTCTCGCACGTGCTGACGTTAATCTGGGGTGTAGTTCAGATCGGCGTGGCGCTCGCGGTTCGCAATCAACCGGGCTCGGCATTGAGCATGGCGCTCTCGATTGCATCGCTGATCAATGGTCCAATACTGGGTGTGTTTCTGGTTGGGACTTTTCTGCGTCGCGTCAGCCAGCCGCCCGCGCTGATCGGTATGCTCGTCAGCATCGGGTCGATGCTCTATGTGTTCTTTGGGACCAAAATTGCCTGGACGTGGTATGTGTTTCTCGGCAGCTTGATCACGTTTGTGGTGGCGTGGGTGGCGAGTTTTGCTTTTGCTCCAGCCGCCCGGCAAATAAATCCTATTGGGCCTATAGGACCTATTCCAGATGAGGAATAATCATTTAAATGCTTAAGCGTTATTTTTCGCTGCTCTTAATCCTCGTGATGCTCGGGCTCGCTGCGTTGCCGGTCGTGCCGCAGGAAGCCATAAAAGTCAAACCATACAAACGCGAGCCGTCGAGCAAAGCGTTGAAGTGGGCCAACGAGCAACTGCACAAGATGTCGCTCGAAGAAAAGATTGGTCAACTGATCTCCGTCGGCGTTAATGCCACGTTTCTGAATCAGGATTCCGACGCGTATCGCACGCTCAAGCATCACATCGAAGACAACAAAGTCGGCGGCATCATACTTTTTCGTGGTCCAGTTTATGAATCGGTGATTCTCGTCAACCGCATGCAGCAGTTGGCCCGCTATCCACTGCTCATCTCGGCCGATCTCGAGGCTGGCGCGGGTATGCGATTTGACGACACGGTTAATTTCCCATGGAACATGGCGGTCGGGGCGACTGGCAATCCGGAATATGCGCGTCGCCAGGGCGAGATCACCGCACGCGAAGCACGCGCGCTCGGAGTGCATCAGATCTTCGCGCCGGTAGTTGACGTTAACAACAACGCCGCCAATCCCGTGATCAACGTGCGTTCGTATGGCGAAGATCCGGCGGCTGTCGCTCGCTTTGCCGCAGCGTTCACGGAAGGCGCGCAGGCCGCCGGAGTGATCGCGACTGCGAAACACTTTCCCGGACACGGCGACACCGCAGTCGATTCGCACCGCGGTCTCCCGGAGATCAACGTTGGACGCGAGCGCTTGAATACAGTCGAGTTTGTCCCGTTTCAGGCGTCGGTGAATGCGGGTGTGGGCGCTGTGATGGTGGGCCACATCGCTTTGCCGCAGATCGACGCGACGGCGGTCACGCCGTTACCACGCGCTGTGAAGTCGAAACCGACTGATACGGACGAGGAGGGGGAGATCGTAGAAGAGAAAGCCGCGATGCCCGCGACCATGTCGCCTGTGATCGGCAACATCCTGCGCAACGATCTGAAGTTTTCCGGACTGATCGTGACTGATGCGTTGAGTATGAGCGGGCTAACAATCTACTTCACACCGGAAGAGGCTGCGGTTCGCGCTCTTGAAGCCGATGCCGACATGCTGCTTAAACCGGTAGACATTGATGCGGCCTTTCGCGGTGTGCTGGCGGCGGTGAAGAATGGTCGCATCACGGAACAACGCGTCGAGCAGTCGGCACGCAGGATACTCGCTGCCAAGTACGATCTCGGTCTGGTGGACCAGCGCATCACACCCATCGACACGATCGATCGTGTTGTCGGCAGCAGGGACGTAGTAAAGCTTGCAACAGAGATTGCCGAACATGCGATCACCCTCGTGCGTGACGAAGACAAGCTCGTGCCGCTCAAGAATCTTCCTCCCGACGCGCGTGTGTTCAATCTCGCCATCACTAACGGCGACGATCGCAACTGGATCGCGAACCCTTTTGTATCAAGCCTCAACCGCGTGGGAATTAAAGTCGAAACGGTTGTTATTGACGAGCGAACCACATCATCAGAGGTGCAGAAGATCGCTGATCGTGCAAGCTCCGCTGATTTGATAATCGTTTCGTTGTACGGACGCGTGCGTTCAGGGCAGGCGTCGAGTGTGGGCATACCTCAAACCGGCGAGTGGGCGTTAAAGAGGCTGATTTTTGAGAAGAAGCCGCTGGTGGGGATCAGCTTCGGAAATCCGTATCTACTTCAGAGCTTTCCTAACCTGCGCACGTACCTCGTTGCGTATGGCGACATGCCGAGCTTGCAGCAGGCGGTTGCGCGTGCGTTGGTTGGCGAGATTGATATCGTCGGGAAACTGCCGATCTCGTTGCCGGGGTTGTATCCCAGAGGGACGGGAATTCAGATTCAGAAAATTAAATGAGCAAAGATTTATTAGCCACAAAAAAGCACAAAAGTCGCATAAGGATCTGTTTCAGCCTTTTGTGCATTTTTGTGGCTACTCACGCAGCGCTCGGGCAGTTGCCGTTAGCGAGGCCTGAGTCAGTCGCAGTTTCCACGCAGCGTCTGGCGCAGATGGATGCGGTCATTGAGGAGGAGATTGCGAACAAGCATTTGCCGGGTGCGGTTGTTCTTGTTGGACGTAAGGGACGGGTGGTGTGGCGCAAGAGTTACGGCTCACGCGCACTCGAACCAGCACGCGAGGCAATGACTCCCGACACGATCTTCGACCTCGCGAGTCTTACGAAAGTTGTCGCGACTGCGACGAGCATCATGATCCTCGTGGAACGCGGGAAGGTGCGCCTATCTGATCCGGTTTCACGTTACATTCCGGAGTTGAAAGGTGAGGGAAGAGATCGAATCACGATCGAGCATCTTTTGACTCACATGAGTGGTTACGCGCCTGACTTCGATCTGCGAGAGCGTTGGACCGGCTACGACGAAGCCATCAAGAGGCTTATCAAGGAACCGTTGCGCAATCCTCCCGGCGCTCGTTTCACTTACAGTGATATCGGTTTCATCACACTCGGAGAAGTCGTTGCTCGCGTTAGTGGCATGCCGCTCGATCAGTTCGCGCAGCAGAACATCTTTGGACCACTACGAATGACGAGTACCGGCTTTCGTCCGAGTGCGGCGTTGAAAGCCAGAATCGCACCCACTGAAAAACGTCGCGGGCAACTGGGTTATCTCGGCGACACGCCTGAAAACGCCGGTGCGGAAGGTGAAGTTTGGTTGCGCGGTGAAGTCCACGATCCGACGTCGTATCGCATGAATGGTGTCGCCGGACACGCCGGACTCTTTTCCACCGCCAACGATCTCGCCATCTATTGCCAGATGATCCTCAATCGAGGATCGTACCGCGGCGTTCGTATTCTCGCGCCGCTGACAGTCGCTGAGATGACGCGGCCGCGTGTCGTTTCGAGCAGCGGCGGCACGCGTGGCCTCGGCTGGGACATAAACACGAGCTTCTCCACCAATCGCGGCGATCTGTTTCCGCTCGGTTCTTTTGGTCACACGGGTTTCACCGGCACGTCGATGTGGATCGATCCGGCGAGCGACATGTTCGTCGTGTTTCTCAGCAATCGCGTTCATCCGGACGGCAAAGGTGATGTTGGACCACTGCGTGGACGCGTGGCCTCGATCGTTGCTGCCTCAGTGACTGATACGGTTGCAGTCGAGCGCGCGCGCGAGCAGTCGGCGAACTACTACAACGAACTGGTGAAGAGTCTTGAGAAGTTTCCCTTTCGCAACGAAGGCGCCGGCAGTTCGACGAGAGTGCTGACAGGCATCGACGTGCTTGAACGGGACAACTTCAAACCGCTCGCAGGCATGCGTCTTGGATTGATCACGAATCACACGGGACGCAATCGTGAAGGACGGCAAACGATTGATGTGCTTCACAAAGCACCGGGCGTGAAACTCGTCGCGCTGTTCGCACCCGAACACGGTATTCGCGGTCTGGCTGACGACAAAGTTTCTGATTCAAAAGACGAAGCGACCGGATTGCCGATTTATTCACTTTACGGCGAGACGCGTCGCCCGAAACCCGAGCAACTGAAAGATCTCGATGCACTCGTGTTCGATATTCAGGACGTTGGCGTGCGTTTCTACACGTACATCGCAACGCTTGGCTACGTGCTCGAAGAGGCGGCAAAGATCAAACTGCCGGTGTTTGTGCTCGACCGACCAAACCCGATTGGTGGCCTCGATGTTGACGGGCCCATTGCCGACAAAGACAAACTCTCGTTTACCTCGTATCACACGATTCCGACTCGACATGGTTTGACGATCGGCGAGTTGGCCCAGCTTTTCAATCGACAACGAAACATCGGCGCGGACGTGCGCGTGATCAAGATGGACGGGTGGCGGCGCTCAATGTGGTTTGATGAGACGAATCTCACGTGGGTTAATCCGTCGCCGAACATGCGCAGCCTGACTGAAGCGACGCTGTATCCGGGTGTTGGTCTGCTCGAGACGACGAATGTTTCTGTTGGCCGTGGCACTGACACGCCGTTCGAGATCGTCGGTGCACCGTGGATTCAGGGCGATAAGCTCGCTGAAGTCTTGAATCTTCGCGGGTTGCAGGGGGTGCGGTTCGTGCCGGTGCGATTCACGCCAAACGCGTCGGTATTCAAAGGCGAGCCGTGCGGTGGTGTGAATATCATCGTCACCGATCGCGCTGCATTCCGTCCGCTGCTGACGGGAATTGAAATGGCACTGGCGCTGCGGAAGTTGTATTCAAACGAGTGGAAAGTTGACAGCTACCTGCGTTTGCTCGTGAATACCGACACGCTTGAGCGCGTGAAGCGCGGCGACAGCGCGCGTGAGATTGTGGCTTCGTGGAATAACGGACTACAGGAGTTTCGCAAAGCGCGTGAGGCGATACTACTGTATTAGCCACGGATTACACGGATCCATTTACGGATTGAATTGATTAGAAAAATTTCTTTCGCACGCTTAAAGTCTTCGATCGTAATGATGCGTTCCTTTATCTTTCCTTGCGCGAGTAAGTGATTCCGAAATACGCCGGGCAGCAAACCGCATTCGACCGGCGGTGTGAAGAGCTCGCCGTCAATCGGGATGACGACATTCGCTACGCTTGATTCTGTCACCTCACCGTTTTCGTTCCAGAAAATAAGGGCATCACCGCCGCGTCGCCGCGTGGTTTTATGAAATAGAAAACGATCCGACGAATCGACTGACTCCGGCGCGAGTCCCACAGTTTTCAAATTAGGCAATAACTCAACTGGCGTAATCTGCGTTTCGATTCGACCATCTTTCCACAACATGAGCCGCACCTTGAATGATCCCCGCGAATTCTCAGTAGCAATCCGTTCCAAATCCGCGTTAATCCGTGTTCCCGGAAATTTAAATGCGAAGTACTCCGCCGAATTTCTAAGCCGCTCGAGGTGCTCCGCAAGCAGAAAATACTCACCCTCTTCCAGCAGCATCGACTCAAACAACTGAAACTCCACCGCGGGACTTTGCAAGAACCGGCTCTTCACCAGACACTCCTCATACTCACGCTCTGCTGTAGAATCGATCGTCACTCCGCCACCAACTCCAAACGTCGCCTGCTTCGATTGAGTATCGATAACAACCGTGCGAATCGCGACGTTGAAAACGCAATCACCGTCCGGCTTGAGCAATCCGATCGTTCCTGTATAAGCGCCGCGCGGGAAACGTTCCAGCTCGCGAATGATCTGCATCGTGCGAATCTTCGGCGCGCCCGTGATCGAGCCGCAGGGAAACAACGCCGTCATCAAATCCGCGAGGCTCGTGCCGGCTTTCAAAGTCGATTCGACAGTCGAAGTCATCTGCCAAACAGTCTCGAACCGTTCGAGTTCAAACAACGACGACACGTGAACCGTTCCCGGAACGGAAACCTTGCCGAGATCGTTACGCAGCAGATCGACGATCATGACGTTCTCAGCGCGATCTTTCGTCGATTGCCTGAGCCAGTTGGCCAACTCCTCATCTTCCGCAGTCCAGCGTCCGCGTCGCACCGTGCCTTTCATCGGCCTCGTTACGACACGATCTCCGCGACGCTTGAAGAAAAGCTCAGGAGACAAACTCAACACCTTATAACGTCCCAGATCGATATAAGCCGAATACTTCGCGCCCTGTGCTTCGCAGAGTGTGCGGTACCACGCGTACGAGTCGCTATTGAATGAAGCAGTTAAAGGAAATGAATAGTTGACCTGGTAAGTGTCGCCGGCAGCAATCAACTCTTTGATTTGAGTGACAGCCTCGTCGTATTCATCTCGACTCACACGCGGCGTCCACGAATTCGAAGCAAGACGCAAATCATTTTCAGCGAGATCTGTTGCGGTCGTGAAAGCCGCTGCCCACGCAAGCGGAAAATCAGACGTCTCGTGCACAGCCAACACGGGATCGAATGCAGGCGCCGCTTCGTAGCTGAGCATCACTGCGACGTACGCACCTGCCTTTGCTTCTCGTTCGGCGAAGTCGAGCACAGGTATGACCTCGCTGAGCTGAGTCGCAAAGATCTCACGCGTCGGAGAATCAAATTCTGATGAACCGAACACAAAACCAAGCATCGTGCGCGAGTCTAACAGACATCAGCCATTCTTATCGAAAGGATAAAAATCTTTAGCTACCATTATTCTTAAAACAATCTATAATCCGTCCGAATTTTTGTAGCTCAAAACCCTTTCTTCAAATCGAGGACAACATGAGGAAACCTATTCTTGCGTTTCTGTTCTTAGCGTTTTGCCTGGTTGCGGCTGCACACGGACAGGGAACCACGTCTCGTGTAACGGGCACAGTCCAGGATGCCAACGGCGCTTCAGTGCCCGGCGCCATGGTGACTCTGACGAATGAAGCGACCGGAGTTTCATTCACGACTGACACCAGCGATAGCGGCGCCTACGCTTTCGATCTCGTCCAGGTCGGAAACTACAGCATCACGATCGAGAAGCAAGGGTTCAAAAAATTCATCAGCAAGGGAACCCCGGTCAACGTCAATCAGCCGGCCACCGTCAACGCAACGCTGGAAACCGGCGTCGTCTCTGAGACAGTGACGGTGCAAGCCGGCGTCGAGCAGGTGCAGACGAGCACTTCGGGGAATATCGGCAGCACGATCGAACAGCACACTCTCGAGAGTTTGCCGATCGTCGGCACGCGCGGCCGGAATCCGCTCGACCTGCTGAACTTCCAACCGGGCGTAGTGTTCGGCGGTAACACCGGCGGCGCCGTTAACGTCAACGGCTCGCGCGATCGCGCTTTCAACTTCACGCTCGACGGCATCGACATCAATGAGTCGACCGCGGGTGGGTCAAACTTTACCCCCTTACGTCCGAACCCTGATTCGGTTCAGGAGTTTCAGGTGGTGACGAGCAACTTCACCGCCGAGCTCGGTCGCAGCAGTGGCGCACAGGTAACACTCGTTACAAAATCCGGCTCAAACGATTTTCATGGCAACTTGTTCGAGTACTACCGTACGCCGCGACTCGATGCGAAGAGTTATCCGGTCACGATCGCCGGCGTGCCGAAGGACCAGTTTGTACAGCACATCTTCGGCGGCAGTCTTGGTGGCCCACTTTACAATCCCGGTTTTGGTGAAGGCACCAAAGGCGGTTGGATGAGAGACAAGGCTTTCTTCTTCGTCAACCTGCAACTGCTGCGCGCTTACGACACCGCGCTCGTTACGCGCACCGTCTACACGCAGGCCGCGCGACAGGGATTGTTCCGTTATGTCGTCGGCAGGGCGAATGCACCCGCGGGGGGTACTAGCCCCGCAGCAGTGAACACGAGTGGCGGCGCGGTCCTGCCCGCTTGCAACGGCGCACCGCCGACCAATTCACCCTGTATCTCGTCGTACAACATTGCGACCAATCCAACCGGAGTCGGTATCGATCCGACGCTGGCCGGGTTCATCAACGCAATGCCGCTGCCGAACAATTTCACGGTCGGTGATGGTCTGAACACGGCGGGATTCAACTTCGCTTCACCGCAGCACGAAAAGCAGTACGACTTCGTCAGCAAGTTTGACTTCAACCTGCGCGACAATAGTTTGATCTATGTTCGTTACGCACAGGGCAGCCAGAGCAGCTTTGGTGATTCAGCAAATGCGGGCCGCCCGATCTTTCCGGGCTCGCCGAACTTTGTCGACACTGGCCGCACGCCGAAGAATCTCGCGGTAAACTGGCGCTGGTCACCGACCTCAAACCTGACAAACGAAGCCATCTTCGGTCTCAGCAAGTTTTTCTTTACCTTCGCGACTCCGTTCCCGGATCCGAATCTGCCGTTCGCTTTCCTTAACGTCGCCACTGAAAACACAAACTTCTCTTACAACGCGCGTGGCGTTCGCACGCTTCAGTTCATCGACAACGCGACCCTGGTTCGTGGTTCGCACACGCTCAAGGGCGGCATCAACTTCCGTTTCAACAAGCATCGTGACGATCGTTCCAATGTGGCCGGTTCCGCGATCGAACCGGTTGTCGGTTTCAGTGGCGTCGCTGGTTTCGGCGCCTTCAACCTACCGGCCTCGGGAAATACAAGTATCAACGCCAACGACCTGACTCGATTGCAAAACACGATCGTCGACGAGCTCGGCAAGATCGGAAGCGTGTCGCGCGCGTTTGTTCTGGACCCAAGCAATCCATCGACCTTCGCGCCTGCCGGTACGCGCTGGCTGAACGAAGCCAACTACACTGAGCTCGATTTTTACTTCCAGGATAACTGGCGCGTTAGATCAAACCTGGTGCTCGATCTGGGTGTGCGCTGGGAAGCGAAGTTGACTCCACGCGTTAATGGACGCCCGATTCTCATCCCGAATCAATCAGTGAAGCTGGGCGCGCCTGCTTCGAACACTTTGAAGTGGGTCGAAGGAGATCTGTTTGATAGCGACTTCAGCAAGATTCTGCCGTCGGTGGGTTTTGCCTGGGATCCGTTCAAGAGTGGCAAGACTTCGATTCGTGGCAACTATCGAATCGCGTCAGACAGAATCGCGACATTCCTGTTCGGCTCTTCGATTTACCAGAGCACGCCGGGAAATAACGTAGCGGCTACAAATTCAAACTTCGGCGCGGGCGGCGGACTGTTTCGAGATATTGGACCAGTGATTGCCTCGCTGACGCCGACCTCGACACCCGATGCGTTACGCCAACCGGTGTCATTCAGTACTGCGTCAACCAGCGTGATGGATCCGGATCTGCAATTCCCGCAGGTTCATGAATGGTCATTGAGCGTGCAACGCGAGTTGGGAAACAACGTTGTCGAAGTGAACTATATCGGCAAGCATGCGGTCCATCTGCTGGGTGGTTACAACGTCAACCAGGTAAATATATTTGCATCCGTTCCGGGTTTGAGCGAAGCCAATTTCCTCGACGCGTTCAACAAGATCAGAGCCAGCTCTTCCTATAACAGCCCGTTGATCAACTTGCTCATGTCAGGCAGTGCGGCGAATAACGGCGGCACCGCTCGGTTCCGCACACTGAATACCACGAGCATCACGCAGGGAAGTGTCGCGGCCGCGGCACTCGTGGTTTCGCAGAAGACCTGTGTTGCGGCGGACGTAACCGCGGGCATTTGTACGAATGCTCAACTCAATCGCCGGCTGCTTGATTTGAATGGCTTTCCGTTCCTGTTGCAACCGTTTCCGCAGTTCACCGGCGGCTTGAACGTGTTTGATAGCAGCGACTACTCAAACTACGCCGGGCTACAGTTTATCTTCAAGCGCCGCATCCGCTCCGGCCTGGGATACCAGTTTGGCTACACGCTCTCGAAGTCAAAGGACAATCGCTCGTGGGATCCGTCACTAAGCACGGTGTCGACAGGATCAGTTCAATCGGCTTCGAGCACTCCGTTTGACTTGCGCGATCGTAATTTGAACTACACGTGGTCCGACTTCGATCGGCGTCACGTGTTTCAGGGCACTTACACTTACGAGTTGCCGTTCGGCAAAGGCCGGAAATTCCTGACTGGCATGCCGTCAGTTTTGAATTACATCGTAGGTGGTTGGGAGACGGCCGGCACTGTTCTTTGGGCGTCAGGCAGACCGTTCACCGTGTACTCAGGTATCAACAGCGTGAGTAACGTGGTCCAATCGACTGCCGATTGTAATGGTTGTACTCGTGAGAGTGGCACCCTCGTGTTGGAGAGTGGACGCAACTTCTGGTTCGATGCGACTACTCGCAGCCAGTTCGCAGCCCCCGCGCCGGGCTCGATTGGAAATACGGGGCGTAATTTCTTCCTCGCTCCGACTTACTTCCAATGGGATGCGTCGCTTTCGAAGCAGTTCAGAATTACGGAAAAGGTGAGTTTCCATTTCCGCGTGGATGCGCGCAACGTTTTGAATAACCCGTCGTTCGATAACCCGACCGCGGTGATCACCTCGACCATCTTCGGTCGTATCAACGACAGCGTCACCAACAACGCACGCCGCATTCAGGTCTCAGGCAAGCTCAGCTTCTAGCGCCGAAGGCGCGAAATATGAAAGCCAGGGGCAAGTCCCGACTTTGTCGGGACGTCGCCCCTGGATAAATAAAGAGATCTGATGCAGCCCTGAAAGGGCGTAATACTATTTCGGCCTTTCAGGCCTTGTCCTTGCTGTGATGTATTTGAACCAGGGGCGACGCGCTTCGCGCTTGCCCCTGGCTTTCATATTTCGCGCCTTTGGCGCTACAGCCTTCCCGCGCTAGAACTGAAACTTCAACGCAAACTGAATCACCCTCGCCGCTTCACCCGTCTGCACGATCGTCTGTGTTGACGGGGGCGCCACTCCCGCACAACACGCTGACGCAAACACACTCGACCGAATGCTGGGCGAGCCTGTTGACGCGTCGCGCGGGTTGTCGAAGTTTGTGTGGTTGAAAGCATTGAACATCTCGGTGCGGAATTGAATCCTCACGCGCTCGCTGATCGCAAACGTCTTGATAAATCCAAAGTCGACATTCCAATAACTGGGCGCAACAAAGATGTTCCGGCCCGCTCCGTTCTGTCCCGGCGCCGGAATGCAAAACGGCTGCGACAGATCGACGCCGCACGTCAGCGCGTTCACCGGCTTGAACAAAACCGGACCAGCGAGTGGCGAATTCGGCAGTTCCTGTAGCTGCGCTGTCACGGGACCCTGAACGCCCGCTCGTCCTTCGTGACTGCCGTTAGAGGTAAACGAGCCGCTGCGAACTGCGAATGGCTCACCCGACATGTGCGTGTAGATCGTGTTGATGGTCCAACCGCCGAACACCTGGTTAACAATTCCGGAAGCGTTGTTCAGGAAACGTCGACCTTTGCCGACCGGCACTTCCCACACTGACGCTCCCGTGAAAACATGCGTGCGATCGAAGTCCGAGCGCGCTCGTTCTTCGCGGAAGTCGCGAATGTCTGTCGGCGTGCGCGAGTTCGTAGTGGAAAGACCACCGCCAGACGCTGCGCCCACCGGATCGACCGATTGATTGTCAATCGACTTACCGAACGTATAAGCCATACTCAATCCAAAACCGGTGCTGAAACGTCGTCGCAAAGTGAACTGCGCCGCGTGATAGTTTGAGTCGCCACTGTTGTCGAGATAAGTGATCAACGCAAACTGTTGATTCGGTCGCAGCTTGAGTCCGAGCGTGTTGTCTTCGATGCGTCGTGCGAAGCTGCCGGCGCCGTTGATGTCCAGTTCACTGATCGTCGTTGTCGAGTTAAGGAAACCCGTGGCCGCTGTCGCGCTAAGTCCACCCTGCGTTTGCAATTGTGACAACAACGGCGGCGCCACACCCGTGACTCCTGAGGGGCAGCCTGTTCCTGTCGGTGCGCAACCCTTCGCCCGGTTCTGCTGCATGATCAGAAACGAAGGCAGGATCTTGTCAGGGTTGACCTGGTTGATGTCGTAGGCCATGAACAGATGTTCGCCACGACGTCCGATGTACGCAGCCTGGCCCACAAGACCCCAGGGCAATTCGCGCTGCATGCTGAAGTTCCACTCGTGTACGGTAGGCAACTGCATCTCAGGCGCGAAGACTGTGATCGGAGGTGAGTTGGTTCTCAGCTGTTGCGGTGGTGTCAACAGTGACGACGGTTTAACTAAAGGCGCGGGCAGTTGTGTCGGGAAACCGCCCGCGACAGTTTTGTTGATGTCTGGGGAGTTCACACAGCCGGCAGTAATGGACGTAAAGGCTCCGGCAGTTGCGTTGTACGAAGTAGTGCAACTTTGGACCAGTCCCGGAATGCGGCCGGCTGCCGCGGTTACTTGAAATGACGAGATCGTGTCGAAAGCGATGCCATAGCCGAGCCGGATCACGCTCTTGCCGTTTTCTCCGAAGAGACTACGCATGAAACCCGACTTGAAGTCAGGACTGTAAGCGAGACCGAAGCGTGGCCCAATGGCCCACTTGAAATCGCCTTCATACCAGTGTTCCGCGGGCGCGAAACTCACTGCGCCCGGCTGATTCACAACCGGTGTTGCGGGTAGCGGCGTGCCGGCGATCGCAGTGGCGGCCACAAACACGTTGTCCTGTGGTGAAGTATTGGCCGGCGGATTGATCTCCCAGCGCGCACCATAGTTCAGCGTCAGGTTTGGTCGCACTTTCCACTCATCCTGGAAGAAGAGGTTGTACTGATCGAGGTTGTGTTTCTCTGCATATAACGTTACCTCATCACCGATCTTGAAAGGCAGGAATGCATCATCCTTGAGATTTGAGATGAACACCTGGTTCATCGAGGCAGGCAAACCGTAAAGATTGTTTATCAGACTGCCGAGCAGTGTTTGATCGGTTGAGTTGATGTTTTGAGCAACTGCGAATCCGGAGTTGCCGGTTGTGCCGACGAAGGCAGGACGCGTAGTAGCGGAGAACGTCACCGCCGGCGTGACGTTGATACCACCGGGCTGACCGCGCTGGTCCACGTGACGATAGAAGCGGAAATTCAGACCCACGCGAAACACGTGAGCGCCATTGACGATGCTCAAGTTGTCGAGCACTTGCGGTGTCGTCACCCAGCGCGCAGTGCGTGGTGTGTTGATGTACGGTTCGCTGAGGTTGTTGAAGTCGTAGGGCGGCACGTCGGGCCACGCCGGATTGGCCTCACCTTGCGTGAACAGAAAACCAAAACGCCCGTAGCCGGCAGTGAACTCATTCACGACTCGCGGTGAGAGAACTTTTCGCCAACCGATGGCGAGGTTGGTAGTGTGACGAAACACTTCGCCCTGTGGTGGATTGTTCGGATAGACCTGCGGCCGTGCGTTTAGTGGATCGCCTTTGAGAGTGTTGTAGTCAGACCACAGGTAACGTACGAAGATGCTGTTGTTCTCGTTGAAGTTATGGTCTACGCGGGCACTGATTGCCGGACCTCTGATCGCGGTGGGTGGATTCCAGAGGAACGTTGCCGTGTTTAGACCATCACCGGCGGCGGCGAAGTTGTTTGGCGAAGGATACGCCGTGAGTAGGCCTCCGACTACGCTGTCAATTGGCCTAGCGGCGGTGTTGTTGAGCGGATCTTTGATGTTGTAGGTGCGAATACAACGCAGCGATGTTGAGGTCGCACAGAGAGGAACGAGGAGGGCTCCCGTGCTCGGGTTTACGAGGAGCGTAGAGTTGCGCGTGATCGTTGTGCCGCCGATGACGAGCGGATTCGCCGGGTCGGGCACGAAATAACGGAAGATGCCGTTGCGTGCTTCATTGGTGTAGACCACCGGGAAGCCGAATGTCTGATCGATGGGCTGAGTGAAGTCCACTCGATTGTACTGGTAACTGCCGAAGAAGAAGGTCTTGTCCTTTTTGATTGGACCACCCATTTCAAAACCGAATTGGCCGAGTCTTATTAAAGGTTTGGGAGCGTTTTGCGCATTTGCATACCACTCGTTTGCATTTAATGCTTCGTTCCGCAGGAAATAGAAACCGGTACCATGAAAGTCGCTGGTGCCGCTGCGAGTCGCAATTGAGATCGAGGCGCCACTGTTTCTACCTTCTTCCGCGGTCGCATTGTTTGTTGTGACTTTAAACTCCTGCACGTTGTCGGGATTGATGCGATAAAGATTTGAGACGGGATTGGGAACGCTCGACTCGTTCGCCTCGATGCCGTCGATCGTGACGTTGTAGGCGCGATCGCGTGAACCATTCACGTGCACACCTGAACCGGCGCCTCCGAAAGATCGCTGAACCACTCCCGGTTCGAGCAGGAGCAGCGTCAATGGATTGCGACCATTGAGCGGCAATGTTTCGATGGCTTTTTGTTCGACTACATTTCCTAACGTGGCATTTGCTGTTTGCAACTGCTCCGGCCCACCCTGGACCGTCACCACTTCAGACAATTGTCCGACCTCCAGGACGACGTCGACTGTCAATGGATTATTAACCTCGAGGTGGTTACCGGTTTTGATGAACTTTTTGAATCCGTTCTGTTCGACGGTAACGGAGTAGTTGCCGACCGGAAGCGCTTCGAAAGCGTAGACGCCTGCTTCCGTCGTGGTCTGTGTTTGTGAAACTCCTGTAGCCTCGTTAGTGATTGTGACGCTGGCGCCCGCGATAGATGCCTGCTTGGAATCAACGACGCGGCCTGTGATTCGAGAGGTGCTGGTTTGTGCGACTACGCTACCGGCAGCGATCAAAGTAAGTACGAGTAGTGGGATGCAACGCATGGAGAGACCTCCTTTTGTGTTTGAAGCCGGGAAGGAAAACTACTTGCCAGCGGCGTGGGAGGGGTCGATTAGGGAAGTCATACCTGAGCGCCGGAAACAAGAGTTAGTTTGCGATGGCGGCAGTATACGCTCACGCAGTTTTTCGTCAAGGTTTTCTCTGCGTTACTCTGCGGTCCTCTGCGTCCTCTGCGTGAAAATGCCGTCTTAACGCAGAGGGCGCAGAGATACGCAGAGAAGATATCAACGATTGTTATCAAACGGATAAGAACATTTAGCTATTATTATTCCAGCCTGAGGCCTATAATTCAGCTCTTCGATCAAGCAATCTAATAAACGCGCGCGGTCTAACTATAAGAATGAGAGACGCCGGATTTGTGGTGTTAATCGCACTGGTGAGCGGCTGTTTGCTGTTTGCACGTCTACCAGTTCATGCGCGTACGCCTGCTTACGATCTTCTCATCACTAACGCGCGTGTCGTCGACGGCAGCGGCAATCCATGGTTTCGTGCTGACGTTGCCGTCAAGGACGGTCGGATCGCGCGCATCGGTCGCCTCAGCCAGGAGACAGCGACCAGGACCATTGACGCCCACGGACAAATCCTCGCTCCCGGCTTTATCGACGTTCACACTCACGTTGAGTCAATCTATAGCCTGCCGGCGGCTGAGAACTTCGTGCGCATGGGTGTGACCACGCTCGTCACCGGCAACTGCGGCTCTTCAACTACGGACGTCGCGGAGTTTCTCGGACGAATCAAAGACAAGCCACTCGCAGTCAATCTCGCCACGCTCATCGCACACGGGTCCGTTCGTCGTCGTGTTATGGGCCTCGGAGATCGCGCGCCCACTCCCGAAGAGTTGAAACAGATGGAAGGCGTTGTCGAGCAGGGGATGAAGGACGGCGCCGTCGGACTCTCGACCGGATTGATCTACGTTCCCGGGACTTACGCGAAGACAGACGAGATCGTCGCGCTTGCACGCGTCGCCGCGAGGTACGGTGGGCTATATGCGACGCACATGCGCAACGAAGGCGATAAAGTCGCCGACGCGATCCGCGAGAGTATCGAGATCGGCGAGCTGGCCGGACTGCCTGTCGAGATCTCCCACTTCAAGATCAGCAACAAGAAACTCTGGGGTCAGAGTCCGATGACTCTCGGTCTCGTGCGTGATGCTCGTGCGCGTGGACTCGTAGTAACAGTTGATCAGTATGCGTACACTGCGAGTTCGACGTCGCTCGATTCGCGTCTGCCGTCATGGCTGCGCGCCGGCGGTCTCGACGAAGCAAAGAAACGACTCGCCGACAAAGCCACACGCGAGCGCGCAATCAACGACACGAAGGACGCATTGAAGAAGAGCGGCTTCAAAGACTACTCGTTTGCAGTTGTTGCTTCCTATGACGTGGACAAATCTTTCAACGGCAAAACGATTGCGGAGATCACGAAACAGGTAAAAGGGAAGTCTGACATCACCAGCCAGATCGAACAGATGCTCGAGATGTACGAAGCGGGCGGCGCCGGAATGATCTATCACGGTATGGACGAAGCGGACGTGAAACGGATCATGCAAGAGCCGTTCACGATGATCGCGTCCGACAGTGGCGTGCGCCAGGTTGATGAGAGCGTTCCGCACCCGCGTGGTTACGGCAACAACGCGCGCGTGCTCGGACGTTACGTGCGTGAGTTGAAATTGATCTCGCTGGAAGACGCGATCAGGAAGATGACGTCGCTGCCGGCGCAGACGTTTGGCTTTCGCGATCGCGGTTTGATTCGCGAAGGCTTCGCGGCGGACCTGGTGATTTTTGACGACAACACGATCATCGATCAGGCGACGTTCGATAAGCCACACCAGTTTCCGCTGGGAATCACTTTTGTGATCGTGAATAGCGCGCCGGTGTTCGAGAACAATCAAATGACCGCCGCCCGGCCGGGTCTTGCATTACGCGGCCCGGGTTACATTGAGCCTCATCCACAGATTACACAGATTCCCAAAAATAATCTGCGTAATCTGTGGATAGAGGCTGTTGCGCAGGTGTTAACTCGTATGTAACAATGACCGGACTCGTTTACGAGCACGGCCTTCTTTCCAACGACAATTGTCTGATTTGCACAAACACACTTGTATTGTGACTCTCCCAACGCCTCGTCGTCTCGGCGGGCATTAACTATGAAGAGGATTACCCCAATGAAACGTCACCTTTGCTATGTGCGCGCTATATTCGCAGTGCTGGCTCTGTTGAGTTTTTCACAACTAACTCCTGCCCAGGAAATCACCGGCTCAATAGCCGGTACCGTGAAAGACTCCAACGGCGCAGCAATCGCCGGCGCGAACGTTACTATCTCAGACGCCGATAAGCAGGTTGTGGTTCGTACAGTCACCACCAACGAGGGCGGAGAGTTTAACGCCCCGAACCTCCTCGTCGGCTTTTACGACCTAACTGTCGAGGCCGCGAATTTTAAGAAGGCACTCCTCGGTCGAGTCAAACTCGACGTTGGCCAGCGCCGCACCGTCGATCTGGTGTTGGAAGCCGGCAACATCTCTGAATCAGTCTTAGTTACGTCTTCTCCGGTAGCGGTTGACACGACTACTCCTGCGAGTTCGACCGTCATCAACGGCGACCAGGTACGTCAACTCTCAATCAACAATAGAAACTTTGTTCAACTCGTGACGCTGGCTCCCGGCGTTACGAATGACCTTGACGACCTCGTGTTCACCGGCACAAATAATCCTGACACACAGGTTGTGAACCGGACGCTCATTTCCGTCAACGGCGCCCGCAGTACGCAGAACACTTTCACGGTTGATGGCGCCGATGTGACAGACCGTGGCTCGAATCTCACCATTCAGGCGTACCCCAGCATTGACTCAATCGGTGAGTTTAAAGTGCTGCGGAGTTTGTATCCGGCTGAATCGGGTCGCAGCGGTGGTGGACAGGTGAACATCGTCACCCGCGCCGGTGGTGATAAGTTTCACGGCAGCGCGTTCGAATTCATTCGCAACGAGGCTTTCAACGCAAACGACTTTCAGTCTAATCGTACGCCTACACTGGCGGCGCTGTTCGGCCGTGACGACAACGGAAAAATCCGTCGCAAGCCGTTCCGCTATAACAACTACGGATTCACCGTCGGTGGTCCTGTTTACATCCCGAACTTTGGCGAAGGTTCCGGTGGGATCGCAAGTAAACTCAAGCGGACCTTTTTCTTCTTCTCTGAAGAGCAACGCCGCGATACGCGCTATCCAACGCTGTCCACGCGTAACGTCGTCGGAGGTGGCGCCGTTCCGTCTGGACAGATGAAACTGGGAATCTTCCCGATACCGATTTGTTTGAGTGCTTCAAGCGCGACAAACTGCACTTCGATTTTGCCGGCCGGCACGCCAATCTCCAGCGCAACGACTGTCAGTAACGTCGCGCAACAGTACATCAACCAAATCTGGAACAATGTTCCTAACCCAACTGACATTGCGAACCTGCAACTGGATTTTCCGGATATAAATGTTGCCAAGTTTCGCCAGGAAATTATCAGAGTCGATCATACCGTCAACGATCGCTTAAGCTTCTTCTATCGTTTCGAACACGACAAGATTCCCACTCAGGATGCTGACGGCACAATCGGCGGACGTTCCAATCTCCCCTTCGTTAACCGCACTGTCTCTGATTCGCCAGGAAAAACTCATACGGCGAATATGATCTGGACACCCAATCCAAACATGATTTTCGAAGGTCGCTTCACCTACGGGTACGGTGCGATCTACATCAACACGGTGGGCTTGCTTGCGAAAGACGTTTCACCCATCGCAGCGAATTTGCCTTATGAGAGCGTCAGGGACACGGTTCCAATCGTTAGTGTTGCCGGTTTCAATTCACTGACCGGTTTCAGCAACTACATCGATCCTTCATCGAAAAGTAACCTGTCGGGCGCCTTTACCTGGATTCATGGTAACCATGCACTGAAGTTTGGTCTCATGGGTTCGCGCAATACGAAGATGGAGAACGCGCTGTCGGGAACGAATCAGGGGCAATTCAGCGCCTTTAACAACACGGTCGCTTCGATTACGGCTCCGGCGTGCGTACGAGCAACCGGAGTTGCTTCCAACGCGATCAACACTCTCTATCAGAACTGGGCTTGCTTCATGATGGGTAAGAACGTCACGTTCACCCAGTCGAAACTTGATCTGACAGTGGACATGCGCCAGAAGGCGATTGAGTGGTTTGGGCAAGATGAGTGGCGCGTCCGCAATAATCTGTCGTTGAGTTTGGGTGTTCGCTACTCTTACTTCGGACCTCCATACGACCGCAACGGTTTTCTTGCCAATTTCGTTCCCAGTCTTTGGAAGGCTTCCGACGCGCCGATAGTTACTGGTGCCGGAAACCGGCGAACGGGATCAGGAAACTTCTGCAACGGCATGATTGTCAACGCGCAGAATGTTCAAACCGGTCCCGCCGCATTCAATTGCCGGCCCACTGCTTCGCCGTTCGGCAAGTATATATACGAGGCACAGAAGCATGACTTTGCTCCTCGAGTCGGCATCGCGTGGGATCCGTTCAAGAAAGGCACGACTTCAGTTCGACTCGGCTACGGTATCTATCACGAACAGGTATCGTTGAGCGCAGCAGAATTGCTTGCTTTGAATCCGCCTTTTCAGGAGACGGCTACACAAACTATAACGAGTATGGACCAGCCGATCCCGGTTGGGTCTGCAATTCCGGTGGTCGCCTCGGCGACTCCGGCTTCGATTCGAGCCATCCAGCCGGATTTTCTGACGCCTTACATGCAGCACTGGTCGTTTGACGTGCAGCATCAGGTTGGAAGCAACACCATATTCTCCGTTGGCTACTATGGTTCCAAGGGAACTCACCTGAACGGAAATACCGAATACAACGATCTACCGGTGGGTTTCGCTATCAACTCGCAATGTGCGACGGGCACCGCGGCGTTACAGGATCCGGGTGTGGTTACCACGCCGTGCATGGTCGCGGGCACAGCACTTACTGCAACCCCGACGATCTTCGATCAAATCCGGCCCTTCCGCGGTTATCGTTCGATCAACGTGCTCGAAACGCGCTATAACTCGAATTACCACAGCTTGCAGGTCTCTGCTCAGCATCGCCTGTCGGGCGCGTCACAGTTCAACTTCGCGTACACCTGGTCGAAGAACCTGACCGACAACCAGACGTCTTCGGTCAATGCGGCTCCGCAGGACGTGAACAACATCCGGGCCGAGTATAGCCGGGCGCTCCTCGATCGCCGTCACGTCGTTACTTTCAACTATATTTATGAGTTGCCCTTCTTCGCGAAGGAGAAAGGGTTCGTCCATACGGCGTTGGGAGGATGGCAGGTCTCAGGCATCGCAAGTTACTACACGGGTCTGCCGTTTACAGTGACGAGTTCCACTTACGATACCGCTGGACTCGGATTCATTCCCGCGATAGTTGCCGGTGGTAGACCAAAACTGCTGTGTGATCCGAATGCAAACGCGCCGCACACTGTCGACCAGTGGTTCAACGGGGCCTGTTTTGCCAAGCAAACGCCGGCGGGCGCTACCGGTATACAGAACGTTCCTGGCGATGCTTCGCGAGGCGCTGTTGATGGTCCACCGACGGCGCGCGTGGATTTCACTTTGTCCAAGTACTTCCGTTTCACTGAGAACACTTCGGTTCAATTCCGTGCCGAGGCGTTCAATGTTTTCAATCACACAAACTTCCGAAACTTGAGCGTGAGTAGAGCGATCACAAGCGAGGCTCTGTTTGGTTCGGTCACGAGTTTTCGTGATCCGCGAGTGCTCCAGTTTGGCTTGAAGTTTGAGTTCTAGCTTGAAGTCGCGAGACTAAGCTAAGGTGCCCGCATTGTACTGCTACAATGCGGGCATCTTCTTATGAAGACACTGTTACTGAAAAATGCGAACGTCGTGTTGCCCGATCGAGAGGTGACGGGCGGTTCTGTCCTCATCGAGGAAGGCAGGATAGTTTCGTTCGAAGCTGAATCAGCCGCCGAAGAGATCGACCTCGCCGGCGCGACACTGCTGCCGGGATTCATCGACGTTCACATACACGGCGCTGTCGGTGTTGACGTGATGGATGCGACGGCGTCGGGTCTCCGCGAGGTGTCGGAGTATCTTGCCTCTCGGGGCGTCACGAGTTGGGTACCGACGTTTGTGCCTGCGAGTGATGAGAACTATGCGAGCGCAATTGCTGCGATTTCAGAAGCAATGAGCTTTGATGGCGGTGCGCGTGTATTAGGCGTGCACTACGAAGGCCCGTTTGTAAACACGGCACAATGCGGTGCGCTGCACACTGAGTATTTCAAGACTTACGCGAGCGTTGCAGATCTGAATTCGTTGCCGTTGCCGTCAGGTGGTGTGCGAATGATTACGCTGGCGCCGGAGGTTAATGGTGGCATTGAGCTCGTTCGTGAGTTGAAGACGCGTGGCTGGGTGATCTCGATTGGCCACACGCGCGCGGACGTTAAAGTTTTGGATACCGCGTGTGAAGCGGGCGCGCATCACATGACGCACTTCATGAACGCGATGGCGCCGTTGCATCATCGCAGTCCCGGCCCGATTGCGTGGGGATTAGCGCGCGACGACGTGACGTTTGATTACATCGCCGATGGCGTGCATCTCGATCCGTTCATGCTGCGATTGTTGTTGAAGGTGAAAGGCGTGGGCGGGATCAGTTTGATCAGTGATGCAATCGCCGCGGCGGGAAAGGGTGACGGCGATTACCGGATTTGGGGCGAAACGATTTCGGTAAAGAACGGCCGAACGGCCAACGCATCCGGAAACATCGCGGGCTCGGTCATCAGCATGCTTGACGCCGTGCAGCTGCTGCACTCGCTCGGTGTCTCTTATGTAGATCTCGCTCGCATGGCCTCATTGAATCCCGCCCGCCTCTTAGGCCTCGATAGTGTTTGCGGATCCATCGAACCCGGCAAACGCGCCGACCTCGTCGCTCTCGACGAGGACAACAACCCGATTCTCACAATTATCGAGGGAAAGATTTCACGCAAAGGCGCAAAGTAAAGACGCAAAGAACGCAAAGAAACTGCGCCTTTGTGTCTTCACTTTGCGCCTTTGCGTGAAACTCTACTGATGCGACACCGCAAAGAACAGCACCGTCCGCGGCCTGCCTCTGAAGTTGAGTGCTGCTGGTCCAAGATACAGGCCCGGCGCCACCTCACGAATCTCATCCACGATCGATCGAATCAGCGGCGGATTTCCCGGTCCTGAGTAATCAAGCACAAACGTCGGCTTTCCATCGAGGAACGACTTATCAAACCGTGTCTTGAACGGAAACCAGTTTCGCTTGCCAAAAAAGGTTACGCGATTGATGCCGGTTCCGTCGTCGCTCGTGCCCGTAAACGATTTACCTTCCCACGGAAACTCGGTTGACGCGCCAAACACGCGCAGCCACCAGGCGATCGGACCAGCGTGCGGACGTCGCCACGCCAGCATAGCACCGCGAGCGTGTCCGTCGAGATCGGAAATCGAGTTTGGGCGTTTCGCGTTGCGGTAGAGTTCGTCCAGCTCTGCATAAGTCATCCGGCGCAGTGCAGCGAGGTCCAGAACTGAAGCGTCTTCAAACGTCTGTGCTATTGCGCTCATGTGTGTTTCTCCTTCCAGTTGCGTAGTCCGTAGCCGCCGATGAGTACGAGCGCAAAGCCCAGCAGCACATGGACCACGTCGTCGAGATAAGTCCAATGGAAATACTGAATCGGCGCGAGACCCAGTGCGCTGGCCAGCGCCTGATAAAGGTCGATCAGGCCAAACACGAAATTGAACGCGCTGGACCATAGATCGCTTTTGGCCATCACTATCCACAGACCAACTGCGCCAAAGATGATGTGAAACAGGTTGTACGGCGCGGCGGCACTCATCAGGCTGTATCGCTCTGGAATGATGAAGCCGGCGATGCCGGTCAGCATCAGTAGCGGCCCCAGCACTGCGAGCGTCTTCTGGTTGAGGGTTTTATTTTCCATTCCGTGATCCGTAGTACCCGGCGCGCTCGTATGCCTGGTCCACGAGTTCGATGGGGTGACAGACGTTGAGTTTCATTCCTGACAGACAGGCCCCCGCGCCGATGTGCATTTGGCAGCCCGGATTGCCGGTAGCAAGAATGCCGGCGTGGCTTTCGCGGATGTGGTCCAGTTTTTCTTTCAAGACGCGCTGCGACATTTCCGGCTGCATCAGGTTGTATATACCAGCAGCACCGCAACAGCGTTCGCTGCCGTTTAGCGCGACAAAGTTATCACTAGTCACTGTGCGCAGCATACGTTCTGAAGCTTCACCGCTATGTTGGCCGTACATGAGGTGACACGAGGTATCGTATGTCACACTGTTTTCGATCGGGCTGGGCGCGGCTCGCATTCCTGACGCGGCGAGTTGTTGGCTCACGTCGCGCACTCGCGCGGTAAAGCTCGCGGCTCGCGCGGCAAGTTTTTCATCATTGGCGAATAAATCCCCGTAGGTGGTTAGCATCGCGCCACAGCCGCCCGCATTTGTGATGATTGGAGCATTCGAGTCAAAGGCCTCGATGTTCTTTCGAGCTAAGGCGCGTGCCCCTTCGAGATCTCCGGCATGAGCGTGTAGCGCCCCACAACAAACCTGGTCCGTGGGCGTGCTGACGTTCAGGTTATTAACACGCAATACTCGCTCGGTGGCACGATTAACGCGTGCAAATAATCCCTCGCCGACGCAGCCTGCAAACAACAATACGTTTTCACCTGATGGATTGGATTTCTCTGTAGGTTTCTGGCTGAACACCGGACGCGAACTCTCCAACAGCGCGAGTCCAAACTCGGCACGCGGCGAGATCAGTCGAGCGAGACGGAGTTTCAACAGCAGCCGCGCGAGACCAAGATCGCGGAACAGCCGCGACACTCCGAAGAAGAAGCGCAGACGGCTCGGCGATAACCAGATTTTCCGGAGAACAATTCTTAAAACTCGATTCGCAAAGTCTGACTTTGGTTGCGACTCGAGCAGCACGGCGCGGCTTGCTTCAAGCAGTTGCCCATATTCGACCCCGGTGGGACAAACCTGTTCACACGCGCGACAACCGAGACACCGATCGATATGCGTCGCAAACGCGCTCGACGTATCCTCGAGCCGCCCCTCAGCCACAGCCCGCATGAGATAAAGCCGTCCTCTTGGCCCATCATTCTCATTCCCCGTAACGACGTAAGTCGGGCACGCCTCGAGACACAACCCGCAATGAATACACGCGAGCAGCTTGTCTTCCTGTGCGCCTAAAACTGTTGTGAGTTGTGACGTTACCAATCTATTAGAACAGTTGGAAGCGGGTATCTTGCAAGACTACGGGGTTTTGTTATCATTCACGTATGGATTATAGCAAGATCATCACGATCGAGCCCGGCAAGCGTGGCGGAAAGCCTACTATTCGTGGCACACGGATGACCGTGACGGACGTGCTTGAATATCTCGCCGGCGGAATGAGTGAAGAAGAGATTCTCGCGGAATTCCCCGACCTCACATCTGAAGATATAAGGGCTTGCCTGGCTTTTGCGGCTGACAGGGAACGCAAGCTCGCGATGTTACCTGAGCATGAAACTGCTGTTTGACCAGAATCTCTCACCACGCCTATCACGTCTTTTAGCTGACATTTATCCCGCAAGCGTGCATGTCAGAGAAGTCGGTTTGAGGGACGCCGATGACATTATTATCTGGGAATACGCTAAGGCTCATGGCTTTGCCTTAGTTTCAAAAGATTCTGACTTTCAACAACGAAGCCTACTAACTGGTGCGCCACCGAAATTCATATGGTTGAGGGTTGGTAACTGCACTGTTGCTACAACTGAGATTTTGCTAAGAGGGCACTCCGTTGCGATTCACACCTTCGACTTGGATGACACAAAATCTCACTTGATACTACCTTAAGAGCGGTGCTCTCAATACCCAACTGCTTGACCTTCACTGCGACGTGGATCGGTGGCGCCGAGGCGCATACCGGTTTTCTCTTCGATCATGATGCCTTCGGCGTCGCCGAGGTAACGCAGCTTTGCGAGTGTGTGGCCGCGCGCAGATAGTGCTCGTTGCGTGTCGCCGGAGAGGCCGAAGGGTTCGCCGACGAGCTCGTCGGGTAGCCACTGGTGATGAATGCGTGGCGCATCGATAGCCTGTTGGATATTCATCTCGTAATCGATCACGTTCGTGATGACGCAGAGAACTGTGTTGATGATGGTTGGTCCACCCGGGCTCCCGACTGTAAACCACAAACTCCCGTCCTTGCGCAGCACGATCGTGGGCGTCATGGCTGACAGTGGACGTTTGCGCGGCGCGACCGCGTTTCGCTCGCCCTGAATCAATCCGTACAAGTTCGGCGTGCCGGGTTTGGCGGCGAAGTCGTCCATCTCGTCGTTGAGTAACATGCCCGTGCCCTTGGCGACCGCGGCTGAACCATATGAGTTGTTCAAGGTATATGTGTTTGCGACCGCGTTGCCTTCAGCATCGACGACGGTGAAGTGAGTTGTCTCGTCAGACTCATAACCCGCAGGACGACCTGCGCGTACTTCAGCACTCGTCGATGCTCGATTAGTATTGATCGTCTTTCGCAACCCGGCGGCGTACGACTTGTCGATCAACCCCGCGACCGGGACTTTCACGAAATCCGTGTCACCCATGTACTCGGCGCGATCGGCGAAAGCACGTCGCATCGCTTCAGCCATCAGATGATAACGATCAGATGAATTCGCGTCGCTCTTTTGCAGATCGTAACCTTCAAGAATGTTGAGCATCTCGATCAGCACTGCGCCACCGGAAGAAGGCGGCGGCATCGAGATGATTTCATGACCACGATAGTTCCCACGCAGCGGCGTACGCTCTTTCGCAACGTAACCGCGCAGGTCTTCCATCGTCATCAAACCGTTGTTACGTTTCATGTCAGCAACGATCAGTCGTGCCGTCTCGCCTTCATAGAACTCATTTGGACCAGAGCGTTGCAGACGTGCGAACGTAGTCGCGAGTTCCGGTTGGCGGAAGATCTCGCCTTCTTTGTAAAAGTTGCCTCCGCGCAGATAGATGCGCTTGGTCTCGGCGTACTTTGAGAGATATTCGTCGCTTCCTTTCAACGAGCGCGCGAGGGAGTAGGTAACAGTGAATCCGTTAGCGGCGAGACGTCGCGCGGGCTCGACGAGCTGAGACCAGGTGAGTTTGCCGGAACCATACTTTTTGAGCGCCAATTCCATGCCGCGCACAGTCCCGGGAACACCAGCCGCACGATATCCGACAAGCGATCCGCCCTCACCTTCGATCAAGTTGCCGCTCTTGTCGAGATAAACGTTGCGATGAGCGGCGGCGGGAGCCATCTCACGATAGTCGATCGCGGTGGTCCGGCGGTCTCTAAGACGAATCATCATGAAGCCGCCGCCGCCCAGGTTGCCCGCAGCGGGATGTGTAACGGCGAGCGCGAACGCCACCGCGATTGCAGCATCGACCGCGTTACCACCGCGCTTCATGATGTCAACGCCAACCTGCGACGCTACCTCATTTGTCGATGCGACCATCCCGTGTCGCGCACGCACCGGTTCACGCGGAGCGGCATGCGACACATTGACAAACGTCAACACCCAAATCAGTACTAAAACGATTTTGCGATCTCTTCTCATGGCTTTTTATCCGTCAAAAAATCCGCGTTATCCGTGGCTAAGTCTGGTAGCGTCCCGAGCGGATCAAGTTGCTTTTTAATCCTTTGCATCAACGACTTCGCCGCTTCACCTGGCTGCGTGATCGGTTTCTCCCACGCAGCCGCAATCGTCTTCCAATGCTCAGTATCATTCATCATCACTTCCGCATTTTTCAATAGCGCGCGTGCTTGTTCGATCTGATATGCGACGCCCTTTTGATTGCCGGCGAATCGAACCATGAGCATATCATTGATGATTTCAGCCGCAACCGGGAACAGACGCGCCTCGATAATCTTCCTTAAATCTTCAACCGTGCCGGTAGCAATCACAGTTGCTTCCTGCGCCGGCCGTGGCCGTAATTTGAAGTTCACTTCAGTGATGATTCCGAGGCTTCCAAAACTACCCGTGAATAGTTTACACAGATCGTAACCGGTGACGTTCTTCACCACTCGCCCGCCGGCTTTTATCAAACTGCCGTCGGCGAGAACCACTTTCATTCCGATGACTGAATTGCGCGGACGACCGTAGCCGAATTGTTGAGGTCCGCCGAGCCCTGTGGCCACGACGCCTCCGATCGTTGCACGGCCATCATCAGGTGGATCGAGCGGTAACCACTGACCATTCTCAGCGAGCTTCGCATTGAAATCGACGAGCTTGACTCCTGCCTGCGCGATAGCGATCAGATCGGCGGGTTCGTGTTCGATAATCCGATTCAGGCGCTGAGTGTTGACGATGAGATTTGCTTTTGATCTGAGCCACGTTCCTCCGCCCGCCGGTATAACTTTCCAGCCTTCGTGCGAAGCGAGTTTCAAGATCTCCGAGATCTCTTCGGCCGACGCCGGCGAGACGATTAGAGTTCCGTCCTGCGCAGTGACGTACGCATCGCCCACAATCTGCGCCAGTGACAATCCGTGGCTTTGATCCGTGTTCATCCGTGTCCTAAAAGGCATTTGCACCTTGGCGCGTTGCGGCACTTCAGTCGCGATTGCCTTCGCCTCACCGCAGCCACGCAACAGCGGCACGATTTTTCCCGGATTACAAAGCCCCAATGGATCGAACGCCGCGCGCACACGCAACATCGCATTCATGTCGGCATCGGAAAACACGAGTGGCAACAGTTCGCGTTTATCGAGGCCGACACCGTGTTCCCCGGTAATCGTGCCCCCGGCGCGCACACAAACCTCCATCAACTCGCGCCCGGCCTCTTTCACTCGCAGAACTTCGTCTGGAAAACGAGAGTCGAAACAGATCAGCGGATGCAGATTGCCGTCGCCCGCGTGAAAGACGTTTGCGATCTTCAGTTGATATCGCGTCGCAATGTCATAAGCAGCGCCGAGCACTTCCGGCAGTTTTGAACGCGGCACAACTGCATCCTGAATCATCGAATCGGGTGAGATTCGTCCGATCGCTCCGAACGCGCCTTTGCGCGCAGCCCAGAGCTTTTTCCGCTCCGCTTCGTCACGCGCGTAACGGCAACTGCGAGCGCCGTATTCCATGCAGATACTCGTGACTTTTTCCGCTTCGTCATCGAGTCCGGCTTCGATGCCGTCTAATTCGATGAGCAGCGCGGCGCCCGCGTCGGGCGGGAGTCCGGCCGCAAACACACTCGCTTCAACAGCGCGAATGATCTCACGGTCCATCATCTCGAGTGCGGCGGGCATCACGCCGGCGGCAATGATGGCCGAGACAGCATGACTCGCATCGTTGACTTCACCAAACTCGGCGAGCAACGTACGCACCGCGGGCGGCGTCTGGGCCAATCTCAACGTCGCTTCAGTGGCGATGCCAAACGTTCCCTCCGAACCGATAAACGTTCCCGTCAGATCGTAGCCGGCTGAATCAACACTGAGATCGACGATCTCACCGCCACTGAGCACAACACGACAGCCGAGTACGTGATCCGTTGTCGTTCCATACTTGAGGCAGTGAATACCGCCGGCACTCTCCGCGATGTTGCCGCCGATCGTGCAGCTCGGCTGACTCGACGGATCCGGAACGTAGTACAAACCGTAAGGCGCAACGGCGCGCGAAACGTGCAGGTTAACAACACCTGGTTGGACCACTGCGAGACGATTCTCAACGTCGATGCGCAGGATCTTGCGCATACGCGCCATTTCGATCACGACGCCTGAATTGAGTGCGAGTGCGCCGCCGGAGAGTCCTGTGCCGGCGCCGCGTGGTGTGAAAGGAATGTTTGCTTGCGCGAGTTCACCCATAACCGCGGCGGTCTCTTCAGTCGAAGAAGGGAAGACGACCGCGCGCGGTCGATGTTTGTGTTGTGGCAGACCGTCGCACTCATAGACGAGTAGCTCGTCAGGTTTGGAGAGAATGTTCTCGCGCCCAACAATCGCACTCAAATTGTCTACCAGTCTATCCACGCGAATAAAGCCAGTAAGCGAAATAGATAAACAAACCCACGGCGGCTGCGGCGGCTGCGGCTTTCGCTTCGGCCAACGTTGCGTGCAGCAGCAACCAGACGATCAATAACAACGAGAGTATCGCGATTACCGTCCCACCCGGCAATCGAAACAACGCTGCGGGGACCGCTCGCCGGGTACGCAGCACCGGTAACGCGAGACACGTCGCGCCGTAAGTAACCAGACGCGCAATAACGCTAATCGTCAACGCTGCAAGAAACGAACTCTTCAACGTCAAAACCAGCATGATTCCAGCCGTGATCAGAATCGCGACATAAGGCGTAAAGAATCTTCTATGAATGCTGCCGACAAATGCAGGTAACTGTTTCTGTTCCGCCATCGCAAACGGAAGCCGCGAACCGGACAGCAACAGAATGTTTAGATTACCGATGATCGAAACGACCGCTCCGGCAGAGATGATCGCACCACCTGCTGAACCAAGAAACTGCGACCCCGCATCGGCTAACGGCTTCTGAGACTGGGCCAGGCCGGGCAACGTACCGACACAAACCACTTGAATCAATATGTAAAGAACCGCCACTACGAGGATTGCGATCAGTAGTGCACGAGGCAGGCTTCGCTGTGGGTCGCGTATCTCGCCCGCCGGAATGGTAGCCATCTCAAAGCCTGTAAACGCATATACAAGCAGCAAGACGGATTGGGAGAAAGCGGCTGTGGTCGGAGCTGGACCAGGAACGTACGCCTGCGGGTTGAGAAAGAAGAGACCCGTCGCGATGAAGATGATGATTGGCACGAGCTTACCGACGGTGAACAAGTTGCTGACGATGGCTGCCTGGCGTATCCCGAGCAAGTTAACAATCGCCAGCATTACGACAACCAGCACGATGATCGATGCTCGCCAGGGTGGCGAAGTCGCTGGTGTCCAAAAGAAACTCAGGTAGTTGATCAGGAGATTGCAGTTGGCGGCAAACGCAGTGATACGAACGAGCCAGAAGAGCCAACCGATCTCAAAAGCGACTGCCGGTTGGAAAGCCTCGCGCGCGTAGAGGTATGGACCACCCGTTTCTTCAAAGCGGCTACTGACTTCCGCAAAGCAAAGTATGATCAGCGCCACGACGAGCGCGCACGCCACGAAGGCGATGAGGCTGTAAGTTCCGATTAATGCGTAAACTTTTGCAGGGAGACCAAAGATTCCAGCGCCGATGATGCCGTTGATCGTCAGCGCGACGAGGTCCCAGCGCCGAATGCCACGGACCAGGTCCGCCTCAGGTGTCTTCTGCACGGAATGCTTATAACAAAATCCGTCTAATCTGTGTAATCTTGTGTTATACGTTTGCGCATGATCAGGATACTCTTCGCAATCTTAATGATCGCGACTTCGATATCAGCACAACAACCGTCTTTACAGGATCTCGTCAACCGCGCTGCGAAAACCACTCTCGATCGTTTTGCCGACAAGAAACTTCAGGAGACGGAACTCTCCATCACGCTAATAGACTTGCGCGATCCGAAGCGTCCAGGAACCGCAAGCTTTCACGGTGATGAACGAATCTATCCTGCGAGTGTCGTCAAACTCTTCTACCTCGTCGCCGTTCATCGCTGGCTCGAAGACAAGAAGATCGAGCAGACACCTGAACTGACGCGCGCCGTGCGCGACATGATCGTCGACTCCTCAAACGAAGCCACGCAATACGTTGTCGACGTGCTCACGCATACAACCGGCGGCTACGAACTGCCGCCCAAAGAGATGGAGGAGTGGCAATACCAGCGTAACGCCGTCAATCGTTACTTCTCTTCACTCGACTACACCAACATCAACGTAAACCAGAAGACGTTTTGCGAAGATGCTTATGGGCGCGAGCGTGTCTCACGTGGTCCAAACGGTGAGAACCGCAACAAGCTCACCACTGACGCCACCGCGCGCCTGATGATGGAGATCGTGACCGGCAAAGCCGCAAACGCAATGCGCACCGCTGCAATGATGGAAGTCCTGAAGCGAGATTACACCGGTCAAAGCAGCGATCCGGACGATCAGGGACATGGCTTTACAGGCATTGCTCTGCAGGGTCGCCCAGGCTTTCGTCTCTGGTCCAAGGCCGGTTGGACCAGCACCACGCGACATGACGTCGCTTACGTCGAGACGCCTGATGGCGCGAAGTTTGTACTTGCAACGTTTACGACCAACCACGCAAACGAACGCGAGATCATTCCGACCGTAGCTCGCGTGATCATTGACGGCTTGAAGGACGTGAAGTGAGCACAAAACCTCCCGTTAAAGACGATCTGCAAAAGAAAGTAGAAGAGGTTAAGCAGGATGCTGACGTGCAGCGCGCCTTGAAGCAGGCCACGCCGATCGAACAGCGCAAAGGTCCGGTGGCCAGAGCGCGCGACAAGTTTGTTATCGGCACGCACTTGTTTCTTCTGATCGTACTCGGCGCTGCGTACCAGTTGCTCAGCCGTCTGCCCGGCTTCAGTCAACGATACCCACTCGCTCTAAAGCTGATCCTGGCGATCGCTGTTGTTGTCATCTGCCTGATGGTGCTGCGTCTAATCGATGTTTACTTCATCGGGCGCGTTCAGAATGCGGTTTACCAGTACAACCTGAAACGCGTTTCGCGATTGGTTGTCTGGCTGGTGATTGCGTTCTTTGTTCTGACCCTTCTCTTTCAAAACTGGTACACGGCGGTCGTTTCGTTTGGTCTGCTCTCGCTGATACTCGGATTTGCTTTACAGACGCCAATCACCAGTTTCATCGGTTGGATTTACATTCTCGTGCGCGAGCCTTATCGCGTCGGCGACCGGATCAAGATTGGCAACGCGACCGGCGACGTGATCGACGTCAATTATCTCGACACTACGCTTTGGGAATTCGGCGGCGATTATCTTTCCACTGAACATCCGAGCGGCCGCATTATCAAGTTTCCCAACTCGACGGTGCTGAGTTCGCCTGTCTACAACTACACGTGGCCGCTGTTTCCGTACATCTGGAACGAGATCAGGTTTCACGTTGCGTACAACTCTGATCTCGAGTTCGTGGCTGCGACGATGAAGGAAGTTGCGGAGCGGGAAGTTGGGGAAGAGATGATGAAGCAGGTGGAAGTCTTTCGTGAGATCCTCGCGCAGACTCCGGTGAATCAAGTCGAAGTACAGGAGCGTCCAGTGGTCCTGTTTCGCGTAAGCGAGAACACCTGGATCGAAGCGATCGTTCGTTACCTCGTGAATCCGAAAGAAGCGGGACGTGTGAAGTCTCGTTTGATCGTCGAACTGCTTGAGCGGCTGAATGCCGAGCCCGACCGCGTACTTTTCCCCAAAGACAGCACGCGCTGATTTTACCGGAACCTTTCAGCAGGTTGCGTGTCTAAATCTGCACTCTTCGCAGGAGGAATGCAGATGAGTGAAGGCAATGGCGCGACGCCGGTTATCAACGTTACTCCGCTAATCGATGTGCTCCTCGTTCTTTTGATCATCTTCATGGCAGCTGCGCCTCTCAAGCCGCATCGCTTCGAGACCAAACTGCCTTCGCCGCCGCAAAATACTCATGATGTTCACCCTAATCCGCACACACTCGTCGTTTCGATCCAACCTGATCGAACCTTGATGCTCAATTCATTGACTGATATGGGAACGGTCGATGATATGACTCCGCTCAGTTCGAAACTGAGGGAGGTTTTTTATGAACGACTCGCAAATCGCGCCTATCGAGACGACATGATTTCGCGCTTCGATCTCTCCGAGCGAGAACGCATTGAGAAAACAGTCTTCATCAAAGCCCCACGCAATATCCCATACAGCGAGGTAATCCGCGTCATCGACGGCCTGAAGGGAATTGGCGCCGCTCCCATCGGTCTTCAACTCGACGACCTGAAATAGCGCCAAAGGCGCGGCATATGATCCTCGACGACCTGAAATAAGCGCCAACGGCGACATATGAAAGCCAGAAAGCGCCAACGGCGCGACATATGATAGCCAGGGGCAAGCGCGAGCGAAGCGAAGCGCGTCGCCCCTGGTTAAGTACACAAAAAGAAGAGCCAAGGCCTGAAAGGCCGAAATAGTATTTCGCCCTTTCAGGGCTGGGTGGCTTTTTATTTTGTTTCCAGGGGCGACGCGCTTCGCTTCGCTCGCGCTTGCCCCTGGCTATCATATTTCGCGCCTTCGGCGCTATGAGCCAAAGCCCGTGGCATTTCTCAGACGTTGCCTCACGCGGCATTACTGAAACGTTACTGAACATTCATGACAAGTTTATGACTGCCGCAAGCCTTGTCCACTATCCTCCTCCTCGTTTCCCCTGGCGGAGAAGGCAAGACCTGTAGGTGCCTTGCAAGCATGTGTGCATTGGATTCCGGGGGGTGTTCGATGCGCAATCGCAGGTCTTGTCTCTCATGCCGAGCTTTGAACGATGATTGATGAAAACATACAACTTGCCGCTGCTGGTGACGCCGCTGCCTTTGAAAAACTTTACCGGCGTTATCACCGGCGCGTGTACAGCCTCTGCTTTCGCATGACGCACAGTGCGTCAGAGGCTGAAGATCTGACGCAGAACGTTTTCATTCAACTCTTTCGCAAGCTCAAGACTTTTCGCGGAGCGTCGTCGTTTACCACCTGGCTGCACAGGCTGACAGTCAATGAAGTGCTAATGCACTTTCGCAAAAACACAGTACGGAAAGAACGGACTACAGAAGATGGCACAACGCCAACGCAAATTGTACGCGGCACTCAGAACCACGCCCGGATGTCGGTCGTGGATCGCATCGCCCTTGATGAAGCGATCCGGCAGTTGTCGCCCGGTTATCGCGCCGTCCTCATTCTGCACGACGTGGAGGGATACGAGCATGAGGAGATCGGAAAAATTTTGGGATGTGCTGTCGGCACCTCGAAATCGCAACTACACAAAGCACGCATGAAGCTTCGTCGCTTGCTTAAAGAAAAGAATGGCCCACACGAAAAGTCTGAGAAGTCGCCACACTCCGCTTTACTTCGCGCTTGCCCCCTGGCCCGTTAGCTAGAACAAGTCAGGAAGAGGGGCTTGCCCCCGCTGATCGAGGATTGGCAGAGCGGGGGCGAGCCCCTCTTCCTGACTGGTTCTATTTATCATCCAAAATTTCCATTTGATATTTCGCACGGCAGGCGCCTGGAGACTGGCTATACCACTGGCATGAGTTGTAAATTGGAGTGCAGGGAGAGGGGACTTGCGCATGAGAAAGCGTCTTTTTGGGCTCGGCTGTTTGGCTTTTACTGTCGCTGTTGGTGTGACTGCCCAGGACATTACCGGGGGCGGCAGTCTGATGCGTGACATCACCGGTGGTGCGGCCCTGATTTTCCGGGCGCCGCAAAATCCGTCGGTCTCGAACAGCGGCGGCGCAACCGGCGGCGGTCGTATTAAGCAGACGAAGAAACCGCCCGTGCGACAGCAGGATTCGATTATCGCGCGTGCCAATGCAGCGCGAAGCGCTCCGAAGCCTCGTTATGATGAGGCCGAGCAGCAGTATCAACTGGCCGCTCAGATCGCTCCCGACGATGCACGTGCATTCGCCGGTCTGGGAAATGTTTATGTGGACCAGGGCAAGTTTACTCAGGCTGTGGACGCATATCAGAAGGCACTGAAAGTAAAGCCGGATTACAACGGCGCTTACTTGCCACTCGCGTTTTCACTTGCACGCCTCAACCGTTATCCCGAAGCCATCGACGTCTACAAAGAAACTTTGAAACGCGACTCGGACAGTCCTGAGGTCTATAACAATCTCAGCTTTGCCTACAACCATAACAATCAATACCAGGAAGCAGTCGAGGCCAGCCAACAGGCAATCAAGCTCCTCGGTGAAACTGGTGAAGCTTACAAACTCGGATTCCAGGAACGAAACGAGATTCGATCATACGCCTACAAAAACCTCGGTAACGCTTACAACGGCTTGAAGCGTTATGACGAGGCCGCCACGGCGCTCAAGAAGTCATCGGAGATCGAACCGAAGAACGCCTCCGCCCATTTCAATCTGGGTCTCACCTTGTACAACGCGGGTCGCTACTCGGAAGCGATTGAGTCGTATAAAGAAGTTATCAAACTACGACCTAACCTCGCGCAGGCGTATTTCAATCTCGCGCTCACATATGTCGCCATAAACGACAAACCCGCGGCGATGGCCCAGTATGAGACATTGAAGGGTCTCGACGCGGACCTGGCGAAGCAGCTTTACGACGCCATCAAACATTAAGCGGGTTTAGTGATTCTTATCTCATTCTGACTGGGCCAACAGAATGCCTGACGGGCAGGACCATGCTCGACAAAAGTGGACCCTGACCCAGGACTCATTCGATCGACTGCTGGTCGCCCTCGGAGGCGATCGCGACAGCGGCAGCGAAAAGTACCTGGAGATCAGGAGCAATCTCACCCGTTTCTTCGAGTGGCGCGGCTGCTCATTTCCGGAAGATCACGCCGACGAAACCTTCAATCGAATCGCCAAAAAAATCGACGAGGGGGAACAGATTCTCAACCCGGTGGGCTATGCCATGGGAGTTGCGCGGCTTTTACTCCTCGAGATCTTGAAAAGCCGCCAGCGTGAACAGACGGCGCTAAATGAAATCGGCACGGCCAGCGACGTTTATGTTGCCGCTGACGACGGTGAAGATCGTCTCCAATGCCTTCGGAACTGTCTCCAGAGTCTGTCGCCTGACAATCGCGAGTTGATTCTTCAGTACTACCAGGGCGAGAAGGGCGAGAAGATTCAGAACCGCAAAAAGTTGCTCGACCGGCTGGGAATTCCGGTTAACACACTGAGAATGCGAGCTTTACGGCTTCGAGAGAGGCTCCAGGGCTGCGTCGAAGAATGCCTGAGCAGGGCGTGAAAAAAAGTTTATGTGATGGAATCAAGGATTCGGCCACTCATAAGTGGAAGATCCCCGCATTGATGTTCTGACGAAAAGTTAAAAATCGTGATTCCCCCCGCGGCACCTTTAGGGAGTGGTATGGCGGCAGACCTTAACAACGAAAAACTTATCGCGCGCTACCTGCTTGGCGATTTGCCCGAAGAACAGCAGGTCGAGATTGAGGACCGGGCGTTTGCAGATAAGGAATACCTCGCGCTCGTCACGGCGGTCGAAAACGATCTGGTTGATGAATACGTGCGGCGCGAGCTTTCCGAAACGGACCGGCGAAAGTTTGAGAGCCGGTTCCTCGCCTCGGCTGAGCGACGCAAGCGCGTGGAATTTGCGAAAGCCTTTGCCCGCCTGCCGGCCGCCGCGGTGCCGGAAAGGACTGTAATCTCTCAACCCGCGAAGTGGACCTGGCGCGATTCGCTTTACGCATTTTTCGTTGGGCTGAATCCCGCAGTGAAGTTCGCGATGGTTGGGGTCGCGTTGTTCTTTCTTATGGATGGTGTGTGGCTGTTGGCGGAAACAATGCGACTGCGCAACCAACTCACACAGCTACAAACGCAAAACCAGACGCAACAAAACGAATTACAGCAACAGGTCGAGGCCGAGCGCCGGCGCAATGAGGAACTGAATGCACAACTCACTCAGGAGAAGCAACAACGCGAACAGAGTGACGAGTCGTTGCGCCAGTTGAGTGAAACAGCGGACGAGAAGACTCCCGCGCCGCGACCAGTCATTGCGTCGCTGACGCTTTTGCCGGGACTCGCACGTGGCGGCAGTAAAAAATCGAGCCTTGTTCTTGCCGGTGACACGCGCCTGGTGCGACTTCAAATCGGCATCGATCCCGACGAGCCGTATAAAACATTTGCCGTGGACCTGCGCACGTCCTCAGGCCGGCAAGTCTGGACCAGGGAAAATTTAACTGCGCGGACTCGCTCTAGAGCACGCGCCATCACCCTCACCCTCCCCGCCTCAGCCCTCAAACCCGGTGATTACGAACTCAGACTGAGCGCCCGCCAGGAAGGCGGCGCGACTGAAGACATCGGCTTTTATTACTTCAACGTAACGAAGAGATGATCCTCGAAGCTGTGAATCGTTTGATACCTTTCAGCGCCTTCCTGAGGTGGGTTGCCGGGGCGGATGGAGAGCAGGGTTTGCATGCTGGCTTCGTTCGCGGCATCGAGCTCGGCGACGACATCTGAAATGAATAAGACCTCTTCGGTACGTAAATTCAACGCCTCAGCAATCCTGCGATAACTCGCCGCTTCACCTTTCTTGCCGACATTCGTGTCGAAATATTGATCGATAAACTTCGTGAGGTCTCCAGCATCAGTGTGCGAAAACAGAAGTTGTTGGGCCAAGACGCTGCCCGACGAAAAGATACTGATGCCCAAACCTCGCGCTCGCCAACGTGCAAACGCCGGCGCGACGTCGGCATAAACCTGAGACTTCAAAGATCCGTCCGCATAACCCTGCCGCCAGATCTTTCCCTGCAACGATTTCAGTCCGGTCGACTTACGATCGCGCGCTATCAGCCATTCTACATACGCGTCCAGCGGCATCGGTGGTTGCTCGCCGTTGTTTAAGTCAGTCGTTTGCTCTTCACGCAAGCGTGCGACGTCCTCTGCATCAACCTCGCTAGCGAGGAATTCTTTTGCGTGATCACGCGCGTAGGAAAACAGCACTTCATGGACGAAAGCGATTGGCGTGGTGGTGCCTTCGATGTCGAGCAGGATCGCGCGAATCATGAAAAGTTTTCATCTACACGGCTCTCCGTGTAATGCGGGGTCCAGCCGGCCGTGTCCTGAAACAGGCGAATGGTGCGAATGCGACGATCCGAGCAGAGGTTGAACCAGTGGAGCGTGCCTCGCGGTACGCGAATCAGATCGCCTGCTTCAACTTCGATTGCCAGCACGTCGCCGCCCGTCGCGTGAATGTGGAATCGTCCGCGACCGGCGATGATGAATCTTACTTCGTCTTCGTCATGCCAGTGTTCGCGCTTGAATTTAGCGAGCATCTCGTCGAGTCCGGGTGTCGCGGGACTGACGTCGATCACGTCGGCAGTGACGTAGCCACCGCGTCGTTTTAAATCTTCGATTTCGCGCGAGTAGGCATTGAGGATCTCGTCGGGTGGGGCGTCATCGCCGACGGGATGTGCAGGTGTCCAGCGTTCGTAGTCGATATTGTAATTGGCGAGAGCCGATGCGATCTCCGCTGCACTGGTGATGGTTTTGTCTTCATTGAAAATCGTTACTACAGCCATACTAAATACCTCTGATGTGTAATGCTCTTCCCATGGTTTCGAGCAGAAACTCGAAAATCTCGATATGTCGCTTCGCCTGGGCCAATGTTTCTCCCCATGAATAAAGGCCGTGACGCCGTAATAAAAACCCGTGTGCACCGGGGTGTTCGTCGAGTGTTTTTTCGATCGAGTCGGCCAGGGCAGGCATGTCTTGAGAGTTGTCGATTATCGGCAACCACTCAGAGTGCTCATGCGTGCGCACACCCTGAAGCCCCTTTAACATCTCGTAACCGGAAATCGTCACGCCGCCTTCGGACGCGTAAAGATCAGAGAGAACGTTATTCCAAACTGAATGCGTGTGCAGCACCGCGCCGGCGCCGCGTTTTTGCACAATTCGTACGTGAAGCAGACTCTCGTCGGAAGGCTTGCCGAAATCCTGGTTCACGATACGAGCATTCTCATCGATCGTGAGCATCTGATCCGGCATCAGCTCACCTTTATCAACACCGCTCGGACTCATCGCCAGCCGGAGTGGCTCACGCTGGACCACCGCACTCAAATTCCCGCTCGTCCCCATTAGCCACCCGCGTCCATGAAAGCTCTTCGCAATCACGGTTAGATTAGACGCAAGCTTAGGAAAGTCATCTGCCATGAAGAAATGATGCTACTAGATGCCCACTTCGCGCAAGGTATAGGCAGGACTATCGTGATCAATATTTGAATGGTGTGTATATGCGTGTATATTGGAGCAGACATGGCGACCAATGCAGACAAGCTGGTGTCAGAGATTCGAGCATTACCCGATGAAGAAAAGCTGCGGGTGCTCGACGCCATCCTCACGGACCTCGATAAGCCCGACGATGAAATAGATCATATTTGGGCTCTTGAGGCGCGAAAACGCTGGGACGCTTACAAAGCGGGACGCCTTCGCACTGTGTCTTACGAAGAGCTTATGAGTAAATACAATCGTTAGTGAACGTCAGATTCCTCACACTCGCGCAACAAGAAATTGATGAAGCTGTCGTCTGGTTCAATGAACGAGTCGATGGAACGGGATTAGATTTCCTCGATGAACTGGACCGAGTCGTGCGCCTTGTTAAGTCTTATCCGTTTGCCTCAACTAAAATAGACCAAGATATACGAAGATGTTTGTTTGCGCGCTTTCCGTATTCATTGATTTACGGCGTGGAGGAACAAACTATCGTCGTAATCGCTGTAGCACATTCTCGCCGGGCTCCTCGCTATTGGATGGATCGTCTGCGCTTCGATTGATGCTAACTCCTGCCGCTACTCCCAGTTGCGTGAAGAATGTACTTGCACATACTCGCTGATGGGAGTAGGATGTGCGTGCTTGCGATTGCCGCCGCGGGTTTAACTCAAGCTCGCCGGCGATGCTCATCACTTGTCAGGGTGGGAGAGTAGGCTGCGCATTGGCCGTGGCTTATTGTCGAAGACGAGTGCATCGTAAAGCACAGCCAAAATCGACAAAGAAATCGGGCCTTTAGGGAACCTGGTGGTGGGCCAGGGGAGTCCGCAGAAGCATGCGGCGCATCGAGGGCGCTTCTGCGGACTCAGGGGTTCACGAGGGTAATGAAGCTTGATGACTTGATTGAACACGACCCGCACAGAGCCAGCCGTGGCGCAGTCTTTGTGGGAACGTCGGTTCCAATCAAATTGCTTTTTGAGTTTTTAGAGGACGATCAGACCATGGATACTTTTCTCGACCAGTTTCCCATGGTCACTCGCGATCAAGCACGCGCTGTGCTCGGCGCCTCGCGTGATATGTTGCTGAGCGCAGCCGGATCTGAGACTTGAGGGCCGAGTTCTCAGTCTCAGTAGTGGCCTTGGTGAGGGGGCCACGACGAGTCCGCGGAAGTGATACCGCCCAGAATGCTTCCGCGGACTCACTAATCTGTATAATCTGTGGACAAAACAGGTTACACAGATTATGGACCTTCCCGTAAATCCGCCGATTCTGCCAATGCTCGCCAAACGTGTGGACCAACTACCCACCGCCGGCGAATGGATTTTTGAACCCAAGTGGGATGGCTTTCGCGCACTGATCTTTCGCGACGGCAAAGAAGTGATGATTCAGAGCCGCGACGAAAAGTCACTCAATCGCTACTTCCCCGAATTGATCGATCCATTATTGAAGCAACTGCCGACTCGCTGCGTACTCGATGGCGAAGTGGTAGTCGCGCAGAAAGGCGCACTCGACTTCGACTCCCTCCAGCTTCGCATTCATCCCGCAGCTTCGAGAATCAAACTACTCTCCGAACAGATTCCCGCATCGATCGTCTTCTTCGACTTACTTTGTGAGGGTAAGAAGGACTTGCGCGGGGAGATTTTTGCGAAACGTCGCGAGAGGCTCGAGTCTATGCTGTCGTCCGCGAAGCCGCCGTTACATGTGACACCTGTAACGCGCGATTTCGATAAGGCGTCAGACTGGTTTCGTCGTTTTGAAGGTGCGGGTCTCGATGGTGTGGTGGCGAAACCCGTCGAAGGAACTTACGAGTCGAACAAACGCGTCATGCTCAAGGTTAAGCACGAGCGCGACTGCGATTGTGTGGTGGCGGGCTTTCGCTGGCACAAGAAAGGTGATCGCGATCGTATCGGATCGTTGTTGCTGGGACTTTTTAACGATGCCGGGAAACTGCAGCACGTCGGTGTGTGCGCGAGTTTTACGGATCAGAAACGTATCGAGCTGGTCGAGTTCTTAAAGCCGTACCGGAAAAACGCACTCGAAGGGCATCCGTGGAAGGAATGGGCAGGGGATGAAATCAATCGCGTTCCGGGCGCGCAGAGTCGTTGGAGTCACGGCAAGGATCTTTCGTGGGAGCCTCTGCGCCCGGAGCTCGTGGTTGAAGTCGCGTACGAGCACATGCAAGGCGATCGGTTCCGTCACACGGCGCAGTTTCGTCGCTGGCGGACTGATAAAAAACCGAAGGATTGCACGTATGAGCAGCTCGAAGTCGTGCCTCCGCATGAGATTGAGTTAATATTTTCATCCACAGATTACACAGATTCCAATTAGAAATTATCCGTGTAATCTGTGGATAAATAGCATGCTACTCGCGTTTGTGGTGCGCTTCACGCCACTCGCGCGTGGGGTCATCATCCGGGTCCGGCGTTTCCTGTGCAGGGCGCTGCTTCTCCGGAACATTCCGCAAGTTGACTCTGATCCTGGTCCATGTCGATGAACGACCGCGCATCGAGTCAACCAGCACATCGTCCACGGCCAGCAGCTTTGCAACTTTCGGGTGTTTCTCCTTCCAACGCTCCAGACCAGCCAGCGCAGCTTTCTTATCAGGAGAATTAGCGACAACGATCAGCGGCATCTTCGTTCGCTTCGGCTTCGCAGCACTCTTCTTTGCCTCAGAGCGCGCACGCGACGGCGCTACTCGCGGCGCCTCACCATCCATCTTTTGAAAATGTGGCGGCCACGGTGCGTCTCCTAAACCCGCCGCCTGATCCTGGTCCGCAAGCTCAAGAAGTTTTTCCAGTGACCCTGCATGCGCATCCATCTCCGCATGTGGATCGCCGAGTTTCTTAAAGCGCTGTGGCACTGTCTCCACGTTGAAATCAGAAGGATCGCAGTCGGCAACCTCATCCCAGCTAAGCGGCGTTGACACGCGCGCATCGGGCAGTGGACGCACTGAATAAGCAGAACACGTAGTGCGATCCTTGGCGTTCTGGTTGTAATCGAGAAAAACTCCATGCCGCTCTTCTTTCCACCACTTCGAACTCGCAAGCTTCGGCACGCGACGCTCAATCTCGCGTGACAACGCCACCGCCGCTCGCCGCACTTCACTAAAATTCCAGCGCGGGTGAATGCGAACATTGACGTGCATACCACGCGAACCACTCGTCTTGGGCCAACCTACCAACGCCATCTCTTCCAGCAACGCCTTCACTTCGAGCGCCACCAGCCGAACATTCTCCCAACTGACACCTGGACCAGGATCGAGATCAACACGCAACTCATCCGGATGGTCCAAATCTGCGGAACGCACCGGATGCGGGTGCAACTCAATACAACCAAGATTAACGATCCACGCCAGTCCCGCGGCGTCATCAACAACAACTTCTTCCGCCACGCGACCGGAAGGAAACGACAATGTCGTGGTGCGCAACCACGTGGGCCGGCTCGTCGGCGCGCGCTTTTGATAAAAGGCCTGACCTTCAGCGCCGTCGACGAAACGCTTTAGAACGATCGGTCGATCGCGAATACCCGCGAGTGCGCCGGGGGCGATTGATAAGTAGTAGCGAACGAGGTCGAGTTTTGAGAGTTTAGCGTCTTGAGTGAAGTATGGTTTGTCGGGATGCGTGACGCGAACTTCACGCCCATCGATCGATAGTACTTCTACTTGTTCGTCTTTGGTTCCCACTATAAAGGCTTCGACATGTTGATGAAGTGAACCGGCACTCTCGTTTCCACGTCAGCAGGGAACGGGCTCGTGCCATTTTCAATGTACCCGCGTTTTTTATAGAACGGCGGCAGCTCTTCTCGCAGGTGAACGATGAGGATGTCCATAAATTGTGAGCCGCGCTCGCGGCAATATCGCTCCGCCTCTTGCATCAACAGCGATCCGAGTCCGCCTTGCTGACACTCGGGATCGACTGACAAAAGTCCCAGGTACGATCGCGTCCCGCGCATCTCAACGTAAACGCACCCCTGAACTTTTTCACCGTTCTCCGCAAGCAGAAAAGCGCCTTTCGCCAGCGACTCTTCAACTTCAGCCTCAGTGATGCGCTTGGAATCGATGAAGAAGCCCTCGGCGATGCGAAACGCGGCATTGATCACTTCGGTAATGCGAGCCGCATCAGCAGACGTGGCAACACGAATCGTAAGAGTGCTATTAGTCATGCGAAATTCAAATAAAACCATACTAACAGTTCAAAGAAAACTACAAGTGCATTATGCTGCAAGCCCTTTTGAACCATGAGCACACAATCTGTCACTGAACCGGTGGCGCCGGAAGCCCGCTCCGGTCTCGATCCATGGCGGCGCGATGAGTTGCCACCGGCGCCACGACCACGAGGTCTCGGCTGGTTCAGCGCCATTGGTCCAGGCGTGATCGTGCTGGGAGTCTCAATCGGCAGCGGCGAATTCCTGCTTGGACCAGCAGCGTTCGTGAAATATGGTCTCTCGTTGCTGTGGGTGGTCGGCGGAGCTGCACTGCTCCAGACTCTGCTTAATCTCGAACTGATGCGCTACACGATGGCCACCGGCGAGCCGATCATGACCGGGTTCATGCGCACACGCCCGCACTCGACGTTCTGGGCCTGGTTCTACGCCATCTTCTATTTTCTTCAGATGGGCTGGCCCGGTTGGGCCGGCGCCGCCGCAGGCGCGATGTTCTTTCTGTTTACAAAGCGTTTGCCGGGTGCGGCTGAGTCAAATGTGGTTTACGCGATCGGAGTTGGTTTGTTTCTGTTATGCGGACTTGTGTTGATGATCGGGCGCCGCATCGAGCGCACGCTGGAATATCTCAACTGGATCATGATTGCGGCCATCATTGGTGGGCTAGGCATACTTGCACTGATGTTTGTGCCTTTATCGACGTGGCTTGCGGGACTCGTAGGTTTCGCCGGTTTCGATCTGAGAACCGGCACGTTTCAATTCGTACCTGCGGGCGCTGACTTCTTTCTACTCGGTGCGTTTGCGGCTTACGCGGGCGGCGGTGGTGTTGCGAACCTGACTTTGAGTAACTGGGCTCGAGATAAAGGCTACGGCATGAGTAGCAGCGTCGGTTTCATTCCGGCCGCGGTCGGCGGCAAGAAAGTCGCGCTCGCTCACTCCGGAAGCACCTTCGAACCGAATGCCGAATCACTCGTGCGCTGGCGGGGCTGGTGGCGAATCGTTCGCGTGGACCAGTGGGGCGTTTTCTTCACCGGCGCCATCCTCGGCATGGCGTTGCCGGCGTTGCTCTACGTAACGTTTGTCCCCGCAGGCAGTGACATTCGCGGGCTGGGCATCGCTGCGGCATTGGCACAGGCAGTGGCGACGCAAAAAGGCGCAATCTTTGGCGGTGCGATCGCGATACTCGGCGTCTGGATTCTTTTCAAGGCGCAACTAGACATACTCGAGGGCATGACGCGCGCGGTCACCGACATTCTCTGGACCGGCAGCGCCCGCATTCGCGCGTGGCGCGGCGGCGACGTGCGCGTCGTTTACTACTCCGTGCTGGCGATTATTTCAGTTTGGGGAATCATCGCGTTGCGGCTGACGCAACCGATTATCCTGCTATCGCTGAGCGCGAACATGGCCGGCATCGTCTTTATCATCAGCTCGATCCACCTGCTGTACGTAAACACGCGTCTGCTGCCGGTAGCGCTACGCCCGCCGCTGTGGCGCCGCCTGGCGCTGGTGGCCCTCGCGTTGTTTTACGGGTTGTTCCTGACGATGTGGGTCTGGAGCCTGTTGCGAGGCTAGTTTTTATCCACAGATTACACAGATTATCTAATTCATCTGTGAAATCTGTGGAGGAATGCAATTCCGAATGCAATTACGGTTGCAATTCCGGCGCGAGGGTACTATAGTTTTGCGCAACTAGATGGTTGGTGAATCCTTCCATCAACGTGGTTGTCGGGGTGAGGACGATAACCACATTAGATTAGGCGCGACGGCCAAGCCGTCGCGCCTTTTCGTTATAATCCTGCCGATGCTCAATAAACTCTTCTTCCTGGCAATCCTGGCAATCTGCTCAACCGTTTTCGCCCAGGATAAACAGCCCCAGACTTTCAACGCGCAAGGTGTCTCGATCGAGTTCACTGCGACGCCCGCGCATGCGGGCGCGGCACAGGTAATTGCCGGCGAAGAGGCGACCGTGCGATTCAGGATTACCGGCAGCAATGGGGGCGTCCCGCTCAGCAAACTGCGACCCGTTGCGTGGCTCGATCAACGTCAGACAAATGAACGGACCGGGGCGCGCGAGTGTCGTGAAAAGGTGCAGTCGTTTCTGCAACCAAGTTTCAGTAAACGTCCCACCATCGATCTCAACGCCTACTTCATCCTCGCGCTGAATAACGAAGCCAACATTTCCGTGATCGATCCCCTCGTCGGTTTCGGCGGCAGTAAGCTCTACACGCTCATTCCGTTAAAGACTCCTGGTGAAGACTGGGTTTTGACGGTGGACAACAAACGGCTCTACGTCTCGATGCCGCAGATCAACCAGATTGCAGTCATCGATATTCCTACGTGGAAAGTGATCGCGAATATCGATGCGGGAACGGCCCCCACACGCGTGGCGTTGCAACACGATGGTCGGTATCTATGGGTTGGAAACGATAGTGGCGTCACTGTCATCGACACTTCAACGAACAAAGTCGCGGCGCAGTTGAAAACCGGCGCGGGTGATCACGAGATTGCTTTCAGCGACGACGATCGTCTCGCCTTCGTTACTAATAAGGACACAGGCACACTGGCGCTGATCGACATCCGTAGGCTCACTGTCTCGAAAGAGATCAAAGTCGGTCCAAACCCCGCCGCAATAACCTACTCGTCGTTGAGTCAAACGGCCTATGTCGCAAACGAAGGTGACGGAACGATCGCCGCAATCAGCGGTCCAAAAAACGATCTTGTCGCTCGCATTCAGACTGAACCGGGCGTGCGCGTGATCGGCGTCCCGCAAAACGGTCACTACGGGTTCGCGGTTAACCCGCGGCAAAGCAAAGTCTACGTTTTCGATCTCTCCTCAAATCGTGTCGTACAGACGGTGCCCGTCGGCCCCGGTTCGGATCAGATCAGTTTTACGCAACAGTTCGCATACGTCCGATCGACGGGTAGCGAGTTCGTGACGATGATCAAGATGGCTGATATTGGTAAGGAAGCGGCAGTCACGAAATTTCCCGCCGGACAGCGTGCGCCGGCGGAGTCGCCTTCGCGCTCGCATGCCGCCGCGATTGTTCCGGCGCCTGAAGAAGGCGCGGTCCTCGTCGCCAATCCTGCCGACAAGATGATCTATTACTACAGCGAAGGCATGGCGGCGCCGATGGGAAGTTTTCAAAACTACAAACGCGATCCGCGCGCGCTGCTGGTGATGGACAACAGCTTGCGCGAGACGGAACGCGGTGTTTACAGCACGACAGTGCGCTTCAACACGCCCGGTCAATACGACGTCGCTTTCCTGCTCGACTCCCCTCGTCTGATCAACTGTTTCGAAGTGACCGTGGCCGAGAATCCGAACGCGCCAAAGAAAACGGAAACGGCGATCAAGATCGAGCCACTCGTGAAAGAGGCAGTCGCTAACGCCGGTGCGCGTTTTAACGTGCGCTTTAAAGTAATCGACTCGGAAACGGGGCGTGCCAAAACAGATCTAAACGATCTGAGCGTGCTCGTTTTTCTCGCGCCCGGCATCTGGCAGCAACGCGAACTCGCAAAATCGATCGGTGAAGGCGTTTACGAAACGAGTTTTGTGCCGCCCAGCGCGGGCGTGTACTATGTGTTCTTCCAGAGCGCCTCGCTCGGACTCCAGTTCAATCAGTCAACGCCACTGACAATCCAGGCGGTAAAAAATTGAGCCACAAAAAGGCGCAAAAGTCACAGAAGAGGATCTATGAAGTTAATAGCATTCATGGCGCTGTTTTTTGCGTTCGGACTACTACAGGTTCACGCGCAAGAACCCCAACCTTCAGCCGCGCAAAAGTATTTCACTGACACTGTTCTCATTAACCAGGACGGCGAGAAGATGCGTTTTTACAGCGACCTGTTAAAGGGCAAGACCGTAATCATCGACTCTTTCTTCGCCACCTGTCAGGGAAGTTGTTTGCCGATGAATCGCAATCTCGAGAAAGTGCAGGAAGCACTCGGCGACAGGCTCGGCAAAGACGCCTATATCATCTCCATCAGTGTCGATCCAACTGTCGATACGCCTCCCGCGCTGAAAGCGTATTCAAAAAAACTGAACGCGCGGCCCGGCTGGTATTTTCTGACGGGCGACAAAGCGAGCGTCGACTTCGTGCTCACGAAGCTTGGCCAGTTTGTCGATAACAAGCAGGATCACCTGAACATCTTCATCATCGGCAACGAACGGACCGGACTCTGGAAGAAAGCTTTCGGACTCGCGAAGAGTGAAGAGTTGGTCAAAGTTGTCGAGAGCGTCATTAACGATAAACCCGCGGCACAACAGTGAAAGACAGTTTCACGCCTTTGCGTGAAAAACTCGTCCAGTTTGAACACGAAAGGGAATTATGCCTCTTAAAATATTTTGTCTTATTGCCTGTTTGATGTTGCCAATCGCGGTTGTGCCGCAGACGCGGCGGCCGAGTCCGAAGAAGCCCGCGGCGAAGAAGGTTGTCTATGCGTGTCCGATGCATCCTGACGTCACTTCAACCAAGCCCGGGCGTTGTCCGAAGTGCGGCATGGATCTGCGACCGGTTAAGCCGGAACCGAGTCCGAGTCCAAGTCCATCGGCTACTCCTCCAGATGCCAATGAAATCACGCCGGACACTTCCTTGTTTTCGTCCTTAAAGATCCCCAACGCTCGCATCTACGATCAAGATAGCAAACAACTCGACTTCTACACCGATTTAATCAAAGGCAAAACGGTCGCGATCAACTTCATATTCACTACCTGCACCGCCAGTTGTCCGCCACTCACCGCAACGTTCCGCAAAGTGCAGGAGAACGCCGCAGAACGCGGGCTGCGACTACAATTGATCTCAATCAGCGTCGACCCCACTGTCGACACACCTGAACGACTCCACGCGTTCGCCGAAAAATATCACGCCGGCCCGGGTTGGACGTTCGTCACTGGAGACAAGAGCGAGATCGATTCGTTGCTCCGAGGACTCGGCGCTGCCGTAACCAACAAAAACGATCACACACCAATGATCATGATCGGTAACGACGGCGCTGATTACTGGACCAGAGCCTACGGACTTTCATCACCATCGCAGCTTGTCGAATTGATCGCGAGTGCTGCCGCCCGGCAGTAAGAGTTGCAACGACAACCGTATGCAAGGAATTTTTCTTGACACGGACGGTTAATAAAAACTACGCTTCCTCTGTCTACATTAGGGTTTCGTTTTACTCACTCGACTGGTCACAGTCGACATCAGCTTTAAAAATTTCTTTGACCTTCCTCGTTAGTTTCCGGGGTTCGCGTTTGATCCCAGTCTCTAAATGTCGCCGTTAAGCAAATGTAAAGAAGGAGAAGTAAATGCACGGCTTGAGATCCACCCGCAAATATTTCGTCACCTCATTCGCTGTGATTACTCTGATCTTGATAACCGCCTCAATGCTGACTGCGCAAACGCCAACAGTCGCGGTTGAGAAAGCTACAACTGAAGCGAGCGCACTTCCAGCCAGTAAGGAAGAACCACCTCCGCCGCCACCAATCAAAACCGAATCTGAACCGGGGAAAGAAAATGCTGTTGCGCCAAGCACTGCACCGCCGCCGCAGGTAGTAGCGTGTCCACCCGGTACGCGACGAGTCAGGGCTGACGTTGTAGCGATTCCGCAGCCGATCATGCTCAATCGACTCGGAGCGACGATTCCAAACGGGTTCGTCTTTGCTTTGCGCGGTGACACCGTCACAAACGCCGGCAACATTTGGCTCCGTCCAGGCAAACGGCCGCGCCCGATCGTATTGCGTGCAAATGTCGGCGACTGCCTCCAGATCAGTTTTCAAAACGCGATTCCCGCGGCGAAATTCGCACAATCGACTCCGCAGTCTCCACCCGTGGCAACGACTGAAGTCTCTTTGCACATTCAGGGACAGGAATGGTCGATCGGCCCTGCCGACGACGGATCGTTTGTAGGCAAGAACAACTCGAGTCTGGCCACCGCACCGCCAACACCGATCCCGTCACCTGCGCCACCCAATGCCCGAACATACACGCTCTTCGTGAAAAACGAAGGAACGTACCTTCTCTACACGATGGGCGACACCGAAGGCGATCCGGTAGGCGGCCAACTCAGTCGCGGTCTCTTCGGCGCGCTCAACGTTCAGCCAAACGGCGCGGAGTGGTATCGCAGCCAGGTATCGCAACAGGATCTCTCTCTCGCTACGAGGAAGAACTCGTCAGGCCAGCCGTTAAAGACTCCCGACGGCCAGCCCATCATCGACTACAACGCCGTCTATCCGAGTGGTTCAAAATATCCTGACGGAACGCCGATTCCGCCCAACACGCCAATCCTGAAGATGCTCGATGCAAACAACAACATCGTGCACAGCGATCTCACGGCGATCATCACGGGTCCAAACGCCGGAAGATTTCCGGGTAGCACGGGCGTGAGCAATCCGGAACCGCCGTGTAACTCGGCGAACAACGGCAGCGGCGCAACCAACCCGTTGTTCTGTGCTAATCCATCGGCGCCTGATCGAAAACAACCCTATCGAGAGATCACGATCATCTATCACGAGGTCGGGCAAGTCGCGACGCAGGCATTTCCAGTGTTCAGCGATCCCTCGCTCGGCATGGTGAGCACAGTCAACGCCGGTTTTGATGGTTTCGCAATCAACTACGGCACGGGCGGCATCGGCGCGGAAGTCTACGCGAACCGCATCGGCGTTGGTCCAATGGGCTCCTGTGTGGATTGCAAGTTTGAAGAGTTTTTCCTGAGCGCGTGGTCGGTCGGCGATCCGGCAATGCTGGTTGACCGGCCTGCGAACTCGAGTGTGCTGCCGACTTTCACCACGTCGCCGCCGGCGCCTCCGGTGCCAAACAATCCGCCTTCAACAACGGCGCCGGTGCTCTGTACAGCAGCACAACTCGGTGACACCGGCCAGCCTCCGGATCCGAAATGCGCTAACGCGCGTGTGCCGGTGCCGGGTGCGGTCAATGGATTCCCATACAAACTGGCTCCGCTCGCGAAGGCGACGAAAGCTTACTATCCGGACGATCCATCGAACGTCTTTCACACGTACATCAACGACCATACTAAGTTCAGAATTCATCACGGCGGCACCGTCGCTACGCACGTTCATCACCAGCACGCACACCAGTGGCTGCAATCGCCGAACAGCGACGAAGGCGCGTATCTCGACAGCCAGATGATCAGTCCCGGCGCGAGCTACACGCTCGAGATGACTTTCAACGGCAGCGGCAACCGAAACAAAGTCGTCGGTGATTCGATCTTCCACTGTCACTTCTATCCACACTTCGCGGCAGGCATGTGGGCCATGTGGCGTACCCACGATACGTTTGAAGCCGGTTCGCAGCTCGATGCGAATGGTATTCCCGTTTCCGGAACGCGGGCGCTACCGGACGGGGAGATCAAGGCAGGCACACCCATGCCCGCCGTGGTGCCGATGCCGACGTTGCCCATGGCTCCCATGCCTTCTTCAGTGTTCATTCAAAATGGACAAGTGGTTTACGGTACGCCCGCTGCACCCGATCCAACCGGAGCAAACGTCTCGGTCAATCCCGGATACCCGTTCTTCATTCCCGGCATCGCGGGGGCACGCGCGCCGCATCCGCCACTCGATTTCGCGCCTGACGGCGCCGGTGGTTTCATGGATGGCGGTTTGCCGCGTCACGTCGTGTCGGGCGGAACCATCGCTTACGAGAAACACGATCAGTTTGACTGGAGTAAAGACCTCGCCACGATGAACGCCACTCAGCTTGCTGAAAAGGGCACGAATGTCGAACAAGTGGCGATGAAGTTCTTTGGCATTCGCTGTCGCCCGTCATTTTTCCCGGATGGAAGCCCGGGTGGTTGTCCGTCAACGCCAGTGACTTCGCCAAACATGACGCAGAACACGCAACCGACCGGTTTTGTTTTGAATGGTCTGCCGCTCGGTCCACAGATGGGCGCGCCCTTCGCCGATCCGGCAGTTGACGACAATGGCAAAGCGATCAACGTCATCAACGGACAACAGCAGAAACGCGTCTATAAAGCGGCCGCGATCCAACTGAACGTCGTCTTAAATAAGAAAGGCTGGCACTTCCCGCAACAACGCATACTGACGTTGTGGCAGGACGTGAAGCCGACACTCGCTTACACACCGGGCGGCAGTGGTCGCGCGCCTGAGCCGCTCTTCTTCCGTGGCAACTCGGGCGACATCGTCGAGTACTGGCACACGAACCTCGTCCCGAATTATTACCTGGTCGACGACTTCCAGGTGCGCACACCCACGGACATCCTGGGCCAACACATCCACCTCGTGAAGTTTGACGTAACTTCGTCAGACGGCGCCGGTAACGGTTTCAATTACGAAGACGGCACGTTCAGTCCCGACGAAGTGCAGGAAATAATTCATGCGATCAACGCACCTGGTGGATCATGGACGCCATGTCCCGGCTGCGCTGCGACGACACTCGCGCCGAAGCCGCCACCGGCCCCGATCTGTGCCGGACCGAATCCACCCGCGCAGTGTGCAACCGAATGGATGGGAGCCCAAACAACTGTTCAGCGTTGGTATCTCGATCCGGTCGTTAACAGCCAGAACTTCGATCGCACGTTGCGCACAGTTTTCACGCACGATCACTTTGGACCATCGACTCACCAGCAGGCAGGTCTCTATGCCGGTCTGGTAGTTGAGCCAAAAGACTCGCAGTGGAAGAACGCCGAAGACGGAACGGCGATGGGTGGCGGCACGATCACTACGCCGCCAGTGAGACCCGATGGTGGTCCAACGAGTTGGAAAGCCAACATCATCGCCACCACTGCCGCGGACAGTTATCGTGAGTTCATGCTCGAGTTTCAGGATCTACAGCTTGCTTACGCGCAAGGTTCGCGAACGACACCGGATCCGGCGAAGAACAAGGGCTGGCGCGACGGGAATTTTGCAGTCAATCCGACCGTGTTTCCGGAGTTTCAGGAAATCCGTCCACGACTCGTCAGCACCGGAAATGAAAATCCGATCACGGGTACGCAGTCAGTGAACTACTACAACGAGCCGATTGCGTGGCGCCTCGGACAGTTCAAGGATCTCTCGTACGCTTTCGACAATCAGACCGCGCTCGCGGTTAACCCGAACATCCCGAACCCTGATCCCTGGACGCCGCTCATGCGCGCGTACCAGGGCGATAATGTTCAGGTTCGCACGCTTGTCGGCGCGCACGTATTCGCGCACCAGTTCAACCTCGCTGGTCCAACGTGGTTTGCGGAGCCTTCGTGGAAGAACTCCGGTTACCGCAGCAACCAGCCGATGGGCTTATCGGAACACTTCGAATTGCTGTTCAAAGTGCCTTCATCGTCAGCGCCACTTCCGGTCGGTGGCTCGGTGCGCAAGTGTCCCGATGGTATGTCGAACGCAAACTGCGTCGACTACTTCTACAGTCCGAGTTTCGACGAGACGGGATTGGCCCACGGCATGTGGGGCATCTTCCGTTCATATGATCCAACAACAGTGGCGACGAAACTCGCCGCCCTTCCGAACAATTCGATTGCGCCGAGCAACAATGTTACGTATGCGACCTGCCCGGCGAATCTTCCGGGTTCGCAGAAACGCGTCTACAACATCACTGCTGTGACTGCGCAGAAAGCACTCTCGGCCCAGCCGCAGTTTCCTGGCGAGCTTGTTTTTAACAGTCGTGTCACGTCGACGGGCAACATCAGCTCGCTGCTTGGCGTGCTGTTTGTGCGGTCTGAGGATCTCGACAGTAACGGCGTGCTCAAACCCGGCGTTCCGGTTGAGCCGCTCATTCTGCGCGCGAATGCAGGCGACTGTATCAACATCAACCTGACAAACAAGATCGATCCGGCGTCGAAAGTGTTCAGTCACAACTTCAACTGGCCGGCCCCATTCAACATCACGGTGCCAAGTGGCGGCTCGCAGGTTCCGGCTTACAACTCAAAAATGTCGTCGTACGTTGGACTGCACCCGCAATTACTGAGTTATGATGCGGCCACAAGCTTCGGCATGAATGTGGGCTGGAACAGCAAAGGCCGTGCGGACCAGTTCGCTAACTTCAATGAAACGGTCAAGTACCAATGGTATGCAGGCAGGATTGATCGCGGCACGAACGGTGCGCTGAGCTACACGCCGGTGGAGCTTGGGTCGCTGAATCTGTTCTCGTCAGATCCGTTGTTCCAACATCCGAATGGCGTGTTTGGACAGATGATCATCGAGCCCGCTGGTTCGACGTGGCAGTGCGGTGATCCGGATAGCCTCGGATCGTGCGATCCGGGTTCAGGAAAATCGCGTTCTTCGGCGACGATTAGTCCGCCGCCGGGTGGCGTCAAGTTCCGCGAATTCTCGATCATGCTCAGTGATGCTTTGATCACTTCAGCATCCAAGCCACTTACTGCTATCAACTATCGCAGTGAACCAGCGTTTCAGCGTTTTGCAAATACAGGAACAGACGTTTCGTGCATGACGTCAAACACGTTGGCGGCGCCGGGATCTAATCCGGCCGTGCAGATAGGTGAGCCACAAACACCCATCTTCAAGGCGAACCCGGGCGACCAAGTGCGCTTCCGCATGACGCACCCGCTTGGCACCGGCAACTCCGAGGTGTTTACGATCCATGGTCATAACTGGCAGCGAAATCCCTACCAAAACAATTCGGCCACTATCGCGCCGAACAACCTTTCGCAGTGGATGGGTTCGCGTGACAACCACGGCTCGTCTGACCATTTCGATCTGTTGATCCAGAAAGCCGGAGGCACTTTCAACCGGCCCGGAGATTATCTCTACACGGCTTATTTGCCGTCGGATGCTTCGGCAGGAGCGTGGGGAATTTTCCGTGTCGGTAATCCAGCGACGCCAACAGGAGTTTGCACGCCTGGACCAAGCACGGAGCCTGCGCCTGATGCACGACCGCCAGTTCAGAATTTGATCCAGCGCTTCAAGCGTCAACCACTCAATTCATCCGGCAGACCATGAGGGCTGGAAACTTATTGACTATTCCTGAAGGAGGAATCTATGGCCGGCAAGACGAATGGCAAGGGGAAGAAGGACAAAGGGAAAGGCGACAAGTACGTCACCGATACCGTTGCCGTCATATTGAAACGTGACTGCGCCGAAGCTCTCTACGCCGCGCTCGTAGTCGCCCTTGGCACCCTGCCAAGTCCGAAGAAGAAGAAAAAGAAGAAAGGGAAGAAAGACAAAGGCAAAGACGGCAAGGGCGGCAAAACCGGCGGCGGCGGTAAGAACGGCGGCGGTGGCAAGAGCGGCAAGAAGTAGGCAGACTTAAGATTTTCTCTGCGGTCCTCTGCGTACCTCAGCGTTCTCTGCGTAAACGATTATCTCAACGCAGAGAGCGCAGAGATACGCAGAGGACCGCAGAGATGCAGAGGACGCTCATGCCTGACGCTTTCAGCGTTAATTTATTGTTTTATGTTTCCGATCCCATGGTTGTCGCTCCGCTCCAACCCTGGGCTGGAATCAGTCAACGCGTTCGGCGTTCCGGAGCAGGAGCTAAGGATCTGTTCGATGAGTTCCTGGGGCATCGAACGTTCCAGAACCGCTTTTGCCGGAAGCTCATAGAGCTTGCCCGGCAACGCCCGGTTGCGTGGGAGACGCGGTGTTTGGCTGTCCTGATGCTCGAGCATCAGGTGCTCAAGTTGCGGCCCGACAATCTCGAGGCGTTCGATTTTCTGTTCGCGGAGTTGAAACTCAAAGTTGAGCACGGCCTGTCTCCCGCGTTATTAAAAGATGGTTACTCAACGACGGAGTTACGCCCGTTCATACACGAATTTCAGCGACGGCTCGCGCGCCTCAATCGCGTGCATGGTCAAATTCGCGGGCGCAAAACTTCCCCCGCGGCGCTCAATGAATTCGTTGAAGTATCACGTAGCGAGTGCAAGCTGACACTCGCGCGTTACCTGTTCACGCCGGAAGAAGTTGTCGATCGAATCGTCAGGCAGCTACGAATCACAGACGGCGTAAAAGATCTCGACGTAAATCAGGAGCGCTTTATCGGGGCGGAGATAGAACACGCACTCAGCGGCTTGCCAAACTACGAAGCCGCAATCCTGCGCCTGCTCTGCAAGGGACCAAAGACGTACTGGGTTAGCAACGCCACCAGTTCGCGCATCAACTCGCTCGTCGAGTATCCACTCACGACCGTGGTGCTGGTGATCAAACCGCCCGGCAGTGAGCTTGAATTTGAACTGAAACGCGCGGGAAGAAAAGGCGAGAATCCGTTTACCGTGGTCTTTCGTCGCCCCGGCTACAGAGTGGCTCCGTCGCACCGACTCGACGGCGGCAGCATGCAGTGGCTCTTGCGTTACGAAGCTCGCGTTGCGTCGAAGTTTAGTACGATCTTTCGACTGGTCCACGGACGCGAAGCGCCGATTCCCGGTTACCTGGCGCGTAACACTGTTTTTTCGGTTCCGACGCGCGTTGGACCAGTGGCGGCGTTTCGATATTTCACGGACCGCGATGTTTTTGGTGAGCAACAGTTTCCGCAGATGCGGAAGGCAATGACAGAATGCGTCGCTGCATTGAAAAAAGAGGAAGGCAAGAATCTACCCGCAGTTCCAGGCGACATCGGACTCACGGCTGAATTCCTTAGTCATGTGGCCCCGGCACAGGCGATTATGAGTGGCACCAGCTCATTTCGTATCGATAAGCTAGCTGTTTACTTATCGGCACGAGGCGCTGACCGGTACTTCAAAGAGTGTTTAAATGTGGATTACACGGCGGCGGACGCAAAACAGTTTGCTGACACACTGCTCGAGGAAGTGCTCGGCGTTTACGATCCGCCGAAGATTGAATATCGGGACTACGGCAGTTATGTAGACGCCGCACTCTGTGTCGCTTCTAATCGCACGCGTGCTGACGAAATCTTTCTGAATCTGGTACGACAGATCGCAGATTTTTGGGGAACGATGCTAGGCGCTCGCGGTCATTCCCGTGGCGAGTCGCTGGTGGGAAGAAATGTTGGACTAAAGAGTGTTTGGGAGCAGGGCCGATGGCAAGTCAGGATGATCTTCATGGACCACGATGCGCTCTCGCTGCCGGATCTGGATATCGGTCACTTCTTCGCGCAGAACGCTTTGCAGTCGATGTTGCTTGATGAGCGTCACACGTGGGGTCGTGCAAATCCGGCACTTTTCCACACCACTTTGGTGGGCTATATGCTGAGTATTTACCGAATCGGTAGTGAGCTTGAAACCAGGGCCCGTACCGTGGCTGAACAAGCGTTGAAGGCTGCCTACCGGAAAACTCAACACACGATGCTGCATGATGTGCGCCTGCGAGCGTTTTTCAGCGATGTATTTCTGAACAGACTTCTTGACTGGGACAAATTTGTGACCGGTTATTTACACAAGGCGGACAACGCGGCCACTGCGAAATGGGAAGGGGAAATGAAGAAGCTGTTTGCTGAAAAAGGCTACGACTCGGATGCTTTTGAATATTACACAATTGCTGCCGAAGGGTTTAAGGCATTCATTGAAAGAAACGCTTTTCTGTTCTTATAAGCACTATGACTTTATTGACGTTAGAGCTATTTTTAGTGTTCTTTTAATTAATAAGTCGGGTCTCAGGTACGTGTTGTAGTACCGGAAGTTGTTTTTCATAATCCGTTTCCGCAAGGCAGTATCCGATAAGAGCTTGTCCACTTGCTCAACGCAGCGGTCCGGATCTTCAAAGTCGAGATAATGTCGATTCCGACTGAAAGCTCCCGGCGCCTGATGGTTCAACTTCTGGGAGACGATTGCTCTGGAGAACGCGACGTATTCGCCCATCTTCCAGCCAATCGATCCGTGAAGACCAGTGGTTGTTATGCAGACCGGATATAGCAGTAGCAGTTTGAAATAGTTCTCCTTTTCGGAGATGTCGTTGTTGGGTAAAAGGGCGTGTTCGTAACTTGCGATCGCGTAGTCAGTATGAACTAGACCGCCGAGAAATCGACCACCAAATTCGCGTCGTAATCGTTCAATGCAGGCTACTCTGGTTTCATTCAGTTGCTGTCGCTCAGCGATCTTTTCAGGAGGTCTCTCAGGATTGTCTGAAGGTTCCCAAACGCGGGTGATAAAAAGAGCTCGGGGTTCGGTTCCGCTGTCAGGCAATCCGTGTGTCGCCAGCACTGTGGGACGAAACGTCTGCGTGTCGCCATACGTGGCAAGCCGCTCTTGCTCCAGCGGGTCGATCTCAGCTGGATACACGGCATAATTGAGGCCCAGCGGGAATACTTTTTTCTTGAATGGTTTCGCAATTGTTGAAGGTTTGTAACTTCGCTTGAAATAGTAATCCACGTCACTGGCTGCGTGCTCGTCGATCTCGTGGCTGTCGTGACAGTCGTAGTAGAGCTTTAGTTTGTCGTTAACGATTACCAGCAGGTGAGTTCGTTTCGCATCCTTGAGATGCTGAGGTTTTGTGGGATCGGAGTGGTCCTGTTTCAGGCACTCTTGAGATAGCAGAATTTCCTGGCTACGGTTTAATGAGGTAAACCCTTGAAAGAGTTGCGACAGATGACTCGAATTACTACCGCAAATTAGTTTGCACGTAATCATGCTGAGCCAATCTACTGCGTTGTCCAACAATTTGCCAGACTGTTACGAGCGCGACGGAATGGTGTTTCCCGTTCCGGTGCTTTCGGTGGCGGAGGCCGCGTTTTATCGTAATGCCCTCGATTCAATTGCGGAGCGCTGCGGCAAAGGCAGTGTCAAACGTTTCGACAACCTGCATCTTTTCTTTCCCTGGGCTTATGGACTGGCGACGTACAACACGCTTTTGGATATTGTCGAAACAGTCCTGGGGCCGGACCTTGTCATCGATGGCACGCTGGTGTTCCACAAACCGCCGCGTGATGGCAGTTACGCGTCGTGGCACCAGGACAGCGTTTACTCGGGCTGGCATCTGACGCCGTCAGTTTCAGCGTGGATCGCACTGACGCCGAGCGAACCGGCCAACGGCTGCATGCGCGCGATTCCAGGTTCGCACAAGCTCGGATTGCTGGACCATGAAAACATCCACGACGACCCGAACCTTTTGAACCGTCGTGGCGAACGCGTGCGTGTGGACGTCGATGAGTCTAAAGCAGTCGACATCGTTTTACGACCCGGTGAGATGTCGTTGCACCATACAAACCTCGTTCACGGTTCAAAGCCCAATGGCTCAGATGGTCCAAGGATCGGCTTTATCGTGCGTTTTGTTACCAGCCGGACGACAAATCGCGAACGGCCGGTGATACAAGCGCGTGGCCGCGGCAATTGCAGTCATTTAAAACTGGCTGCGCCGCCGGTGGATGAGAATCTCGAAACAGCGATTGCAGCATGGCGCGCTCAGCCAGGCGGTAGTCGCAAGGCGTGATTAGGCGACTGAAAAACGCGATCTTTCCGGCCGCCACGCTTGAGGAAATGGATCGCAGTGTTCTTTGAAACGGGGTTTTTGGTAACGTCGATGCCGCGCGTGATTGCAGTTTGGCGCAGCAACTCCGCCTGATCGCGCGTGAGATCGATCACCTCGTCGAAGCCAGTGGCGGCGTCATATTCCTCGAGCATTCGCAGATTTGCGCGAACGTCGAGCGCTTCGATGTAGATGTCGCTCCCCGAGAGTATGAAGAAGTTTCGTTGCAGGCCGGCGCGCGCGATTTCTTGTTCGAAAGCTACATCAACGACGAGGATCTGGACCCGTGGCGCGAAATACTCTTCGTAGTAATACTTGAGAAACTCGACGTTGTTTGACTGCTCGATGAGGATCGTCGTTTGGCTCAACAGTCGATTCATCTCAGCGCCGAAGAGCACGAGCGACTTTTCGAGATACCAGTGACGTTCCAAACGGTTTTGGACGTCAGAGTACTCGACTGCAACCCAGGCTAGATTTGGCATGAAGCAGTAGCAATTAAAACGCTGCTGTAAGAGATAGCTGTTAATGTCGAGCACGTCCCCGGCCCGCGCATTCAACGCGATGAATTCGTCGAAGATGGTCCGCTTCAGCGCGTACGCGAAAGTCGAGTTGGCTTTGGTGATGCGACCGACGTGCTCGGAGATTTTAAGCGGCTCGTCTTTGTGCAGGGCGCCGAAGTAGAGCATGTCCCAGTCGTCGGGCACCTCTTTGCTAAAGCGCGAAAACTTTTCCTCGAACTCAGGATCGAGGACGGCGTCGTCTTCAAAGATCAGAACATTCGGCGCGCCTGAGTCGCGCGCTTCGCTGACGACTTGCACGTGACTAAGCAGGCAGCCATACGCGCCCGCAGTGTGAGCCCAGTGCGAGGGCTTTTCGATAACGTCGCCGTCGATCGCGGGAAAACGTTGCACGAATTGAATTCCATGACGCGTGAATTCTTTCTGCATTCGCTGCCAACGCTCAGGACGTCGATCGAGATTAATGCAAACGGTTTTTGTGAACAGGATTGACAAGGTTTCACGTAGATTATGGCCATTCTCAGTGATGAGCAAATAGCTTCCTACGAAGAGCTTGGGTTTCTCGACTCGATTTCCATTCTCTCCGCTGACGAAGCACGCGCGTTTCGCGACGAAGTCGAAAAGACGTGCGCGGCGCTCGGCGGTCGTGTAACAAGACTCGATGGCCCACACCTCTACTTCCGTTGGGCCTGGGACTTGAGCACTCATCCTCGCATCCTTGACTGCATGCAGCAACTGATTGGACCAGACATCATGCTGAAGTCGACGCGGCTGTTCTACAAGTTTGGTGAGAGTGACTCTTTCGTCGGTTGGCACCAGGACGGACTCACCGAACAGGTGAAAGACGCATACGTGCCGGCGATCTGGCTTGGTCTGACTCCGGCCACAGCCGAGAACGGTTGTTTGCGCGTCGTGCCGCGATCGCATCGACTCGGTCTAGTGCCGCACGTCGATGTTCCCAATGTCGACAACCTGACCACGCAAGGCGCAACCGCCCAAGTGCCCATCAACGAACCGCACGACGTTGTTATGAAGGCCGGTGAGATGAGTTTGCATCATCCGTTGATGTTGCACGCGTCGAATCCGAATCGATCGCCGGAAGCGCGCATCGGTTTTTCGGCAACGTACTCGACGCCGGCGCTCGAGAGCAGCCGCACTGCGATCGCCTGGGTGCGTGGGGATGGTCCAAGAGATCGTTTTCGGATAACCGGTAAGCCCCCGGATTGGTCCATGGAAGAGGCGGTCGCTGCCTACCGCGCCGACAACCATCAGATTCTTTTTGCAAAGTGAAAAATCCACTGCTCAGTGTTGTGATTCCGACGTGGAACCGTGCGCAACTCGTTTGCGACGCGGTTAACAGCGCACTCGCGCAACGCGCGGGCGAGGTTGAGGTGATTGTCGTCGATGATGCTTCGACGGATGCGACTGTGGAGCGCCTCGAAGCGGAGTTTGGAAAGCGCATACGTTTGTTACAGCTCGGTGAGCGTCACGGTGTGGGCGGCGCGCGCAACGCCGGAGTGCGGCTGGCGCGTGGTGAGTTTGTGGCATTTCTGGATTCGGACGATGTGTGGTTGCCGGGAAAACTCGAAGCTGAGCTTGAGGCACTTGCGCGGTTTCCGGGTGCTGAGGCAGTCGTGTCCGACAGTAAAGGTTTTTTTCAGGGCGAAGTGGTTAGCCCCAGCCGTTTTGCGCAGACTGGTTTGCTCGAAGCGACGCAGGGTGAGATTCGTCTCGCGAGCGAGTGTGAGTGGTTATGGACCAACAGCATGAACATTGTGTATATGACGGCGATCACTATGCGTCGCGAAGTATTATTGAAGTTCGGTGAGCAGTTGTTTCCGGAAGACCTGGTTTGCTGTGAAGACTGGGAGTTTCAGATGCGGCTTTACCATAGTTGCCGCGTGGTGGTGTTGCCGCAGGTTTGGTCGCACGTGCGTCGCTTTATCGATGGATCACGAGCGGGTCGCGCGGTCCCGGGAAGACAAGCTACAGCGGAACAAGAGGAGATCCTGTTGCGTGCGCGGCTCACCGTGATGGACCGGGCTGATTGGTTGACGGGGCTCGATACAAATCTTGAAAGGGAACTTAAACACTTTCGCGAGGACACTGTCGCGAAGCTTTTGGTTTCACGCAGAGCCGCAAAGGTTTCCGCAAAGGCGCAAAGGGGAGCTTGAGTTCTTCTTTGCGTCTTTGCGTGAACTTTGCGCCTTTGCGTGAAACCTTTCTTACGCGTTTATGAGCATCGAAGAAGTTCATCTGTGGCGGGGAACACCGGAACAGCAGGCGTTGCGTTCGCAGCTCGTGAAGACGACGCAGCTTGCTTATTTCGACGAGCAGCTTGGCCATCCTGATTGGAGTAGTAAGCGCGTGCTCGATTTTGGTGGCAACAAGGGAAACCTGTTGCTCGACCCGGCATGCACGATCCGTCACCAGGATTATTACTGCATTGACGTGATTAGTGAGGCGATCGAAGAAGGACGCCGGACATTTCCGGACGCGCACTTCATTCACTACGATCGTTATAACTGTTCATTCAATCCTGAGGGTGTTCGCGACCTGGCGATTCCTGATCTCGGTGTCGAGTTTGATTTCATCCTCGCGTATTCAGTTTTTACGCACACGACTTTTGAGGAGATGAAGGATCTCGTCGGACAGTTGCGGCAGCACCTCGCGCCTGGTGGATCACTCGCTTTTACGTTCATCGATCCGCATTGGAGTGGAAATCTCCGGTGGCGTTTGGAGAAACACAATCCTCAAGATCGAGTTGAGAGTTTGCTGAGTCGTGAGATGCAGTGGTGCGCGTTAGTGAATAGTACCGAGTTGTATGTCAACAGTAGTGGCGTTTTCGATTTTCAAGATGATTGCATGACGTACAACGTCTATTACGCTGAAGGATTTATACGTGAACAGTTTCTGGAGGGGACGATCAAGAAGCCCGTGAATGATGAGAGGCAGCATTGTTGCATTTTTGGACACAGATGAACGCGGATGATGATGACGGATTTTCCTCGTGAGGCAAGAGTGAGTGTCAGCACGACCGTTGCGAGCGGCTTGCTTGCGGCGGCTGAGCGTCTGCCGCGTTTTGATAATCGTGAGTTTTATTCGAGTGAGTTACAGATTCACGTGTGCGAAGCTGTTCGCGAGGGTTGTGTCGAGGGGTTTGAAGCGATCGTTGCTGAGATTAAGAAACGTCTTGGGCGGTGGCCGTATTGCGTCCTCGTTCAAGGACTGTCGTTTGATGAAGGAAACAAAGTGTTCGTCGCGATCAATCGTGCCTTTGGTGAACTGGTCGCACGTCCTTACGAAAAACCGCGCGCGCAGCTCGTGCACTACATTGAACCAGGTACTGATATTCCTTCGGCGCGTGGCGGTCATGAGAGTGAACGACTACACACCGACACTGCCGATTGGGAGCCGCCCGTTGAGTTGATCTCGATGGTTTGCGTCCGTGCCGATCCCGAGGGCGGTGGTCGCTCGCGTGTGCTCGATGTCGATACGATAAAAAGTGAAGTTAAAGACCAGCTTGGAGCGGCGATGTTGGAGCGCCTCGAAACCGAAAAAGTCCCGTGGCAACTTGCGCCTTATTGGGGCGGCGGCGTGAGTTGGCGTCCGATACTGACGAACGAGAGTATCTGCTGGCGTCGCTACACGATTGACGCTACTGGCGCGACACTTTCCGCCGACATGCTCAACGCGCTGCAAAGTTTTGAAGAGTTGCTTTCAAACACGCCACACACGCTCGATTTTCTGATGCGTGAAGGCGAACTGCTTTTTTCCGATAATCGTCGCACGATTCACGCCCGTACACCGTTAGCTGATAGCAAAAGTTCCAATCGCTTGATGATCCGCAGTTGGATCCGTGTAAATCATGAAAATGCAATTCGCTCAAATCTGTGACCTGGTGGAAACCGAGCCCATCCGCGACAGCGACATCGATCGCGGCGCTCTAGTCGGCAACTGGATCAACTCAAATCCCGACACCACCAGTATCACGCGCGTCAACGTCTACGAAGCTGATGGAAAGCTCCAACTCCAGGCGTTCGCAGTTGGACCAGATGGCCCAATCGACTGGGGCACGACGACCGCCGATGTTTTTGCCGCCGGACCGGCATCGCGCACCGGCGCCGGTTTCGCTGCTACTTTCGATTTAGGATTCGCAGACGTGCGGCTTCAGGCAATGATCATGAAGGGACTGCTGGTGCTCGCGCAGTTTCATCTATTCAAAGACGACAGCGGACGCGATAGTTATTTTTTGCGCGAGTATTACGCGAAAACGCACGACCTCTTTTAGTTATGACAACGAACGCAGACAAACTACTTGGCCGCTGGTTCAACACAAATCATGAAACGCGCGGCATCGCGGAGTGTAAGGTGACACGCGACGGCGACGGAATCAGCGTCAGCATTATCGGCGTCGGTGAAGATGGTCCAATTCAGTGGCCCACCGCGAGAGCGACGCTGCTCGCGAATCTCGAGGAAGAAGCGGGGCAAAGAACGAATGCGCTACTGACCACGTTCGATCTCGGTTTCATGCGCGCCGAAACGCACATGCGCATCAACAAAGGCGTGTTCGTAATCGTGCTGTTCGTGACTTTTCTCGACGACAGTGGTCGCGCCAACTACCTCAATCGCGAGTTCTTTTATCGTCAGCCTTAGCGTCATGGCGTTTCTGTCATCGAAAACGGGACAGTTCACATACTTCTCGCAGCAACTGGGTGAACGTGAGTGGAGAAGCAAGAACGTGCTCGACTTCGGCGGCAACATCGGTAACATGCTGCGCGATCCGAATTGCACGATCGACGAGGAGCGTTACTGGTGCATTGATGTTGTTAAAGAATCGATCGAGCGCGGGAGGGAAGCGTTCCCGAAATCGCACTGGATCTTTTACGATCGTTACGCGTTCTTCTTCAATCCGCGGGGCGCGAAACAGCTCGAGCTGCCGGGGATTGAGGTGTTGTTTGATTACATCGTCGCTTACTCCGTCTTCACCAACACGTCCCGCGCGGACATGCTCGACCTCGTGAGCCAGTTGGAAGACAAGTTGGCGAAAGGTGGCGCACTCGCGTTTACGTTCATCGATCCGAACTACCAGGCGTGGCCGGATCGTGATCCACGGAATAATCTCGTGTGGCGCCTGGAGCGCGAGATCTACCTTGAGAACACGGTCGACATCGATGTGCAGGGAATCGCCGAGCGAGCAAAGGGCGCAGAGTGGTTTGTGTTAGTGAATGGTGAGGATTTGTATTTGGAGACGGACCAGATCAGGCACTATGAGTTGGAGCGAACGTATCACGTGTTTTATACGGTCAATTACATGAGATCGTTATTCCCTCGCGCGACAATCTTGCCGCCCGCGAATGATGAGATGCAGCATTGTTGTGTGATTCGAAAATAATCTCTGCGGTCTCTGCGTATCTCTGCGATCTCTGCGTTGAGAAGCGCCATTGAACGCAGAGACCGCAGAGATACGCAGAGATCGCCGAGAAATGGATTTTGTTCCACTTACAAGTGAGCAGCGACGGTCGTTTGCGGAGGATGGCTACCTCATCGTGCGCAACGCGCTTGACGTCGTGACCGTGGAATGTCTGCTCGCCGAAGCTGATAAGCTCGCAGCGCCGTTTCTCAACAAGCCCGAGCTTGCGGGCAAGCCCGAGTATAACCATCTCGATCTGCGTCGCGGACTCCTGAAACACCAAGCACTCCTCGCGCTGGTCGCAAGCTCAACCACAGTCCCTCTCGTGGTCCAACTACTCAGTCCAAACATTCACCTGCACTCCACGACTGTGATCTACAAGCGACCCGAATCCCCCGACGCCCCTTCATTTCGACGCGGCTGGCATCGCGACATTCGCATTCCCAAAGATCTCGGTCACGCGCAACTGCCGCTCGTCGGCATCAAAGTCTGTTACTGCCTGACCGACTTCCACCAGCCAAACTCCGGCATCACTCTGATGGCGCGCGGCACGCACCTGCGCACCGAGCCTCTTAAGTTATCGAAAGGCGAAGTAGATCCACTCGGCGTCGAAGTAAAAGATCTACAACTCAACGCCGGCGATGCTCTCTTCTTCGAGAACCGGATCTTTCACACCGCTGCCCCCAATCGCAGCGATCGCACGTCAAAGGTCGTGATCTACGGATACGCGTATCGCTGGATGAAGCCCGAGGTCTATCTCGAAAATCCCGACGAGCAACAACTGCTCAACGTCGATCCGATCACGCGACAGTTACTCGGCGGCTACCGCGACGTTGATACGCCCGCGTGGGCGCTGGAGCGTTGGGCCAAACGTCACGGTATCGTGCGTGAAAACGTTCCCTGGACCATCGACGCTTAGAAACAATGTCAATACACGACGATCTCATCGACGCCGCAAAGCCTCTCTTCGCTGACAGCCGCACGTTCACCTGGAACCTCGTCTCGACGCGTCTGACACAGTTTCCTTACTTCGACGAATTGCTTGGTCATCCGGCTTGGAAAGGTCGCAAAATCCTCGATTTTGGCGGGAATATCGGCACTTTTCTCGCGAGCGCCGGCGACAACGTGGACCATAAAGACTACTGGTGCATCGACATCAATCGCGCCGTGATCGAGCAGGGACGTCTTACGTATCCGCGCGCGAATTTCGTTCACTTCAATCGCTACAGCTCGCAATACAACCCGCACGGGATTCGCAATCTCACGATACCGGATTGCGGCGTGAAGTTTGACATCATTCTCGCGTTCTCGGTTTTCACGCACGTCGATGCGCATGAGATGGTCGAGTCGGTGAACGCGTTGCGGCGCATGCTCGCGCCGGATGGTGTACTCGCGTTTACGTTTTTCGATCCGCAGTACGATCGATCACTGTCGGCGCCAGCACAGCCACGTGGTGCGACCGTGTTGCGCAACCTTGGACCACGAGGACGGGGTGAGATGGTGAAGCGTGCACGCTGGTTTGTGATCATTGACGATCGTCTCTATGTTGAGCCGGGAAATCTCGTGTGTCATCAAACGCGACGAGGCAAGCCGCTCGAGTCGTACACTTCTTTCTTTACGACTGAGTTTGTGAAGTCGTTGTTTCCCGGCGCGACGATTCGCGAGCCCGTGATGTGTGAGTGGCAACATTGCTGCATTCTTAAACCATGAAATTTCACTGGATGTTGCCAAAGGGGGGCGAAGTCGCGCTTGATGGGCGACAGACGGCGCGGGAAGCGGCGCGTTATCGCATCGAGTCGATGCAGAGCACGTCGCCTGCGGTCCGACCCGATATCGTTGGCTGGACTCACTTCGCACGCCACGCCGAAGCAGCCGGCATTGACTCCGTGCTGATCTCTTTCAGCCGTTACGAACCCGATCCGTTCGTAGTCGCGTGTGCCCTGGGCCAGGCAGTCAGCAAACTTGAATTCATCATTGCGTATCGCTCGGGACTCATGCAGCCGACGACGTTTGTGCAGCAGATGAACACGGTGTCGGCACTCGTCCAGGGCCGCGTGTCATTCAACATCGTGGCCGGCAGTTCGAGCGAAGAGCAGCGCGGTTACGGCGATTATCTTTCGCACGACGAGCGATACGCGCGCGCGGAAGAATTTCTTGCAGTGTGTAACGCTTTCTGGCGTGCGAATGGCGAAGTCAACTACGAAGGCAAGTACTATCGCGTCGAGCAGGCAAAACTCGCGACGCCATTCATTGGAACGGCGCCCGAGATCTACGTATCGGGCCATTCCGAGCAATCGGAACGACTCGCCTTGTCGCAGGGGAGTTGTTGGTTGCGTGTCGCGGAGAGTCCGGCGAAGTTGAAACCGGTTGTGGCTCGCACACGTGAGAGCGGACTTGGAGTTTGTTTGCGCTGTTGTTTGTTATGCCGGCCCACGCGCGAAGAAGCCCTCAAAGCTGCTGAGTCTTTACTGCCCGAAGATGCACGAGAGAGCACGACGACTCTGAAAGACGATTCGCAGATGTACCGCGAGGGCGGCGAACTGAAGAGCGATTCGTACTGGCCCGAGCCGTGGCTTTGGACCGGGCTCGTGCCGCACTACGGTCCAGTGTGGACGGGGCTCATCGGCACGCCGCAAGAGCTCGCAACAGCGTTTCGCGAGTACGAACGGATCGGCGTGACGGAGTTCATTCTGTCGGGCTGGCCTGAAGTGGAAACGGTAGACGTTTTCGGACGCGAAATACTGCCGCTGATAAATCAATCATGACTCTCAGGTTCCACTGGATGATGCCGAAAGGCGGCGAGGTTGGTATGAAGACCGCGCAGGAAACTTCGCGTGTCGCGACTACCAAAGCCAGTTCGCCCGCGGCGTTGCCCGACATGGAAGGCTGGGTGGAGTTTGCGCGTTGTGCCGAAGAAGCGGGCATCGAAGGCGTGCTGCTGTCGTTTAGTCGTTACGAGCCTGACACGATCTTTGTAGCGTGTGCGGTGGGCCAGGCGACGACGAAACTCAAGTTTATCGTTGCCTATCGACTCGGGTTAATGCAGCCGCCGACTTTCGTGCAACAGATCAACACGCTGTCCGGATTGATCGGTGGTCGCGTCAGTTTGAATATCGTGGCGGGCAGTTCGGCCGTCGAGCAACGCGGTTATGGAGATTTTCTGGACCATGACGAACGATATGCGCGCGCCGAAGAGTTTTTGAGTGTGTGCCATTCGTTTTGGGCCAACAACGGCGAGGTGAACTTCTCGGGCAAGTATTGTCGCATTGAGAAGGGAAAGATCTTCACGCCGTTTCAGTCGGCGGATCGTAGTGAGCCGGAGATCTACGTGTCGGGACACTCGGAGCAGGCGCAGCATCTCGCCCTCGCGCAGGCGTCGTGTTACCTGCGGCTGATCGATACGCCGGAAAAGTTGCGGCCGGTGGTGAAGAAATTTCGAGACAACGGAGTCGAAGTTTGTTTGAGGTTGTGTGTGATTTGCAGGCCGACGATGGATGAGGCCGTAAGCGCGATGCGGGCCTTGTTGCCGCCGGAAGAGATCGAGAAGCAGGAGCGAAAGATTTTAGCGAGTAGCGACTCGCAGACGTTGAAGGACGCGCTCTTGGCGGCGGACCAGGTTGGTTGGATGAATCGAAACCTGTATGCGGGACTGGTGCCGTTCTACGGCTCGTCGGCGATAGCACTCATCGGAACGCCGCGGGATCTGGCGCAGGCGTTTATGGAGTACAAGGAGATTGGCGTGACGCAGTTCATCATCGCAGGCTGGCCCAAGCTGGAGGAGATGATGATCTTCGGACGCGAGGTGCTGCCGTTGGTTAGAGAAGCGGAGCAGGAGTTTCACGCAAAGGCACAAAGAAAAAACCACTAAGACACCAAGAAAAACTTTGTGCCTTTGAGTTAACTTTGTGCCTTTGTGTGAAACAAACGAAACGACCTATGACCCCACTGGACCACTTCATCGATCGTTTGCAGACGGCAACGGTTCAGCTCGATCCGTTCCCGCACTACTACCTCGAAGAAGTGTTTCCCGACGATTATTATCGCCAACTCTTGCAACATCTTCCCGCGAGTGACGTTTACGAAAATCTTTACGAAGTCACGGACCTGAAGTTGGATCACTTTCGTCACCGCGATCAGCGTGACATGAACGAGGGTTGGACTGAGCGGCTACTTCCGGATTTGAAACCCTTTTGGGATTCATTCAATAAATGGTTTATGAGTCCGGAGTTGGCCCAGGCAGTTCTTCAGTCGTTCAATACCCAACGAAGCTCATGGCCGGAAGTCTCCGTCGAGTCGCAGTTCATTCGTCATCGTCCCGGCTACTTTCTTGGTCCACACTCGGATCTCTACACGAAGCTCGTGGTGCTCTTAATCTACCTCGCGCCCGACAACAGCGCCGAACATCTCGGCACCTCGCTTTATCGACCAAAGGAGCCATCATTCGCTTGCCCCGACAGCAAGCACTATCCATTTGAGGATTTCATTCGCGTGAAGTCCGCGCCCTACTGTCCCAACTCACTGCTCGCTTTCATGCGTTCCGACATCTCGTTTCACGGACTTGAGCCGTTAGCCACCGCCGGACGCGATGTGATCCAGTATGTCGTACACGATAAAAAGGTTCGCGACGCGCAACAGAAAGCAATAAGAACATGAGTAGTCGTCGCATTGTTTTTGTTTGTCACACTGCCGCGGGTGAGAGTCTGCGCAGCGCCCGCGCGATCGGCAAATTCGATCACGTGACGTTGCTCGGCATCTCTCAAGGTCCGGTAAGTGCTGAGTGTCGCGAGTTATTTTCAGAGATGCGAACCGTGGCGGACGTTCATGATACGCAGCAGTTGATCTCAGCAGCCGAGACCTTCGGTAATCTGAACAAAATCGTTACCGCCCAGGAAGCTTTGCTTTTGCCGATTGCCGAAGCAAATGAGGCTTTGGGCCTCGCAGCAATGAGTTCGGAAACAGTCAAACGAACACTCGATAAATCACAGCTCAAGGCAATACTAAAACGTGCCGGCATCGAAACACCGCGCGACCAAACAATCACAACGGCTGAAGATGCGCAGCGTTTTGCGAGCGAAGTCGGGTTTCCGATCGTAATTAAGCCCACGGGCGGCAGCGGCGCATTAACAACCTTCGAGATTCGAAACGAAGAACAACTGGCCCAGGTGCTCCGATTGATACAATCGCCGGTAATTGCCGAGGCGTTTGTACCTGGTCAGGAACTTTGCTTCGATACAATCACCATCGACAATGAACCTCAGTTCTATTCGTTTTGCGAGTACAACCCGCCGATTCTCGACGCGCTGCAAAATCCCGAAACACAATGGCGGTGCATCATGCCGCGGCAGATCAATGACAAGTATCAGGAGTTCATCGCCCAGGGGCTGGCCGCAGTCCGAGCGCTGCAAGTAGGCGCCGCGATAACCCACATGGAAGGATTTTTGAATGGCGGTTTCATCGACGCGACCTTGAGACCCGCTGGCGCGAGAATCGCGCCGATGTTTGGCTTTGCCTGTGACGTCGATCCTTACCGCGTGTGGGCGAGGGTGGCTGTTGACGGTTGTTTCGATGGTCCATTGGAACGTAAGTTTGCTGTGGGAACAATCTTCTTACGTGGCGTGGGCGGTGGGCTAGTGGAACATTTTGCCGGGATTGATGAGGTATGTGAGGAACTCGGCGGCTCGTTAGTTGAAGCGCATTGGCCTAAAGCCGGCGCCCGCAAATCTCCGACGTACACAGGCGACGGGTACATCACTATTCGCCACGCTGACATCGGTGTCGTCGAAGACGCGCTCGATCTGATCGAACGCACGGTAAAGATTACTTACACCAGTTCGCAACCGGATTCACAATCCATAAACACTCGACTACGCAATTATAAATCACTAACTACACCTGCCTGGGAGGCAACTTTGTGACAGCAGAAGCACCGCGCGCGTTCAACCGCGAGATGTATCACGATCATCCGGAGAATGTTTTCTACGGCACTGACGACGGCGCTCAGGATGGTTCGTTCAGCGAGTTCGCCGAAATCAAAGCCCATTACGCGCGCGTCACGCCTGAACGACGCGACGACATTCACATGATCAGCGTGGTCGGTGGCCTGTACGGTCTCAACCTGATTCCGCTCTGGAAACCAAGGCGCCTCACGATCTTCGATATCAATCCCACCGCTGTTACTTATTTCGAAATCATTCGTCGTGTTTGGACCACGAGCCGCGATGTAGCGCACTTTCTCCAACGCCTGACTGACGGCGACTATGAAGCTGACACGGAACGCGAACAGTTCGTGCGCGAAAACATTCGTCTGAAACAGCGCGAGGCCTTGCCGCGCGAGCGTGGCTCAACCAAACGACCGTACGAACAGAGCTGGCAATACGCTTTTGAACATTTCGATCTCACGAAGAAAATACTTACTGAGGCGCCACTCGACATTCGCACGGAGCCGATGGAGAGTGATGGCTTTCGCAACTGGATACGTGATCAGAACAACCTCTGGATCTACGCTTCCAACATCACTGAGTTTCACTACTTTGATCTCGAGTTCACGAATCCGGTGAACGTGGTGCTGTTGCAGATCATCTTTCCGGGAGACGTTCAGTTACTGGATCTGGCGCCGCTCGCCGGTGGTGCGGTGAAAGTCGATTTCCATATTCCGTTGAAAGCGGAGCGCAGCTAAGGAGTCACAGATGGTTAACAAGACACGTATCAAGACTGACGCCGGACCGCCGGCTCTCGGCACTTATTCGCAGGCTATTCGCACCGGCGATCTGGTTTTCGTGACAGCGCAGACGGGACGCGATCCGGACACGGGCAAGCTCGAAGAAGGGCTCGAGGCACAGACGCGCCGAATGTTTTCGAATCTCGATGCGATACTCAATGCAGCGGGGTGTTCGGCCGCTGATATCGTTAAAGTGACGCTGCTGCTCGCGGACATTAAAGACTTCAAAACCGTCGATGTGATCTACGCCGAATGGCTGCCGGGACTGGGCATCACGCCACTTCCTGCGCGCACAGCTTTTGCGGCAGCATCGTTGCCGGCAGGCGCACTCGTGATGATGGATGTGGTTGCGGCAGTTCCAACGGAATAGGGCCACAAAGAGGCACAAAAAAGCTCAAAAATGTTCAGGAAAATGTTTTGAGGTTTTTGTGCCTTTTTGTGGCTATTTCTTTTTCGTACTCAGCGACGTAATCGCGGGCCATGCGCAGGTAGTGAAATTCGCGCATGGCTTTTTCGCGGCAGGTTTGAGGAGAGATCTGGTCCACGCGGCGGATAGCGTTTACGTAGTCAGGTTCGTAGCGACAGATGAAGCCAACATCGCGCGTGATGATCTCGGGGCACGCGCCTTTGTCGCTACAGATGACCGGCGTGCCCGACATCAATGCTTCGACCATTCCGAGTCCGAACGCTTCGTCGATGCGCGTCGGAAAGAGAAAAGCCCTGGCGCCGGCGAGCAGCTCAGCCTTCCGTTGGCCTCGCACGTCGCCGACATACTCGGCGCCAAGCTCGCGACACAGCGCCGTGATTCGCATGATTCGTCTGTAGTTGTTGCCCGTGCCGGCGACGACGAGACGAAGACGATGACGCGCTGCCAATGACAACGCTACGTCCAGTCCTTTCTTCATCTCCCAATCCATCGACGACATGAACAGGAAGTAGTCCTGTTTCTTCTCTGAATAGATGCACGCGCCGGGATCGATGCCGTTCAGCACGAAGCGTTCACGACCGTGCATGCGTGCGAGTGTGCGCGAGACGAAGATCCAGTTGTCGGTCGAGGGTCGTTGGACCATACCGATGGTGCGCAGGTCGATGTGACAAGTGGCGACCCATGGTTTTCCGCGCGTCTTCCACTCGCGAATCAGGGGTTCGTCGCGATCGGAGATGGTGTGAAGTATGTCGGCATCCCAGACGGGTTTTGAAACAACTGTCGCGCCCGGAGGCAAGGGAATCGCAGCGCCCTGCGGTAGTAGATAGAAGACCTCATGGCCCAACTCTGCCAGGCCTTTCATCAACAGGTCGTGAATCCAGAAACCGGAGCCGGACGGATACGTGCGCGGATGAAGGCCACTGCCGACCGCGCCGAATGCCGGGTACCTGTGTTCGGATGAGAGCAGGATGCGCATCGTTCAGTTATTGAGTGCCATCGACGCAGGCGAGCCATTGTCCGTCGTGCTGTTGGACGTCGATGTGGTGCATGCCGGCTGCGTTCCAACCGTTGCCGCTGGCTTTGAGAACTGGACCATGACCAATTTCAACTTCGGTGTAAGTTGTTGGCGTTAGTTTGAGGATCTCGAAAGTCCTGACGCAGCTTCCGTATCGTGGTATGCAGTCCTGGGCAAAACGAAAGAGTTTGTTGTCGAACTCGAGTATGCGTCCGGCGGGACGTGCACGTCGTTTGTCGCCGTTGATGATCGGACTCTGAGGATGTTCCGTCCATGGACCAGTCAGCGCGGATGCGAGGTAGAGTCGGAGTGTATCGTGTTGATAAGGCGTGGAACACGCAAACATCCACCAGCGATCATTGAAGTGAAAGATTGTCGGATCGGCGAATTGACCTTCGATTAATTTAGCGACGCACGACCAGTGAGATGGAAAATCGCGAGCTTTGTATAGACAGACAGCACCCGCCGCAAGTGTCTCAGGGACCATGAAGTATGCGTTTTGGAATTCGAAAACGAATGGATACGAAAGGTGAAAAGGTTCACAGAGCACGAGCTGGCGGTAGGTCCATGAGAGAGCGTCATTGCTTGTGGCAAGGCCGATCTCTCCACGATTGGTTTCGGCGTTCATTACCTCGAAGAACATGTGCCACGCACCATCGTGTCGCAGCATGAATGGATCGGCGACGAATGCGGCGGGTACGTCAGTAACGCTGTGTTTCGTGAGCACCGGACTCGCATTAGCAGACCCTAAGCTGAAAGGCGAGTCGCCGCGATAGATCGAGATGGACCACATAAGAAGTTTCACGCAAAGGCGCAAAGAAAGACGCAAAGGCGCGAAGGGCGGAGTGTCAAATTCTTCTTTGCGGCTTTGCGTCTTTCTTTGCGCCTTTGCGTGAAATATCTGCTCATGTCACGCGCCTGCGAGCCCGAGCTCACTTAGTCTCAACTGGACCAGGCTTCGAATCTGCCGCGCACACTCAATGTAAGCCGCCATTCCTTTGCCGATGGGATCGTCAACATCAGTGTCAGCGTGGAGACAGTAAGTCTTACTCGCGAATTGCGGAAGCATTTCGATGACTGCCTGTCGATGCGCCTTCGTCATGCAGAAGATCAACTCCGCGTCACTCGCGAGCTCCGGCGTCAGATTGCGTGCCGCGTGTGATTGCACCGGAACATCGAACGAGCGCAGGACTTCCGCTGCTTCCGGTGTGAGTGGCGCTCCGACTCTCGCCGACACCCCGGCGCTGAGCGCGCGAATGTTCACAGTCTCGAGTGCGTCAACCGGAATTCCGAGCCGGTTGGCTATCTCGGCGTTGGCAATCGCGGCCGCCATCGGCGAACGACAAGTGTTACCGCTACAGACAAACAGAAACAGCCGGGCTCGCTTCGCCCTCTTGAAGTAACGATCGAAGTGGTGCAAAGGCGAAAGGAAACCAAGTGCGATCACAAGGAAACCGGCACTCACGTTCTGCGCCATCGTTGGACCACTCTGATTGAACAGCAAAGCGAGAATCGCAGTGGCGGTAAACCCTGACAACATGCTCGAGCCGCAGTGCATCGGCATGCAGAAAGTGTTCTCGCGCCGGTCGAGAAAGATCAACGTCGTGCAGACGCAAAGCGCGGCATAGGAGAGACCGACCAGTACTGCGTAAAAAGCTCCGGGCGTCATAGCGAAGCTCGTCAAGCCTGTTCGAAACCCCATCATCACATCGCCGGCGCCGATCAACGCCAGCACAACCAGCACCACGACCAGCAGTGGCGAAGCAACGATCTGCTCCTCGACAAAATAACGTAACGTCGCATTCCGATCGTTCGACTTCGCTAAACGACTCATGAACTGCAACTTGAAAAAGTAAGCCGCCAGATAAGCCGCGACGTCGACCACGGCAACGATCGTGAGCGTGTATGTGGACGCATCACTCAGCGCCATCAGCACCGCCGCCAGACTGACGAACATCGCAACCAATGAAAACCAGCGCACACGACGACCAACGATGTGGTCCACCAACGGAGCAATGATCAGCGTGCCGCCACGAAGCAGGACCAGTACGAGGACGATCGAGAGCCCCGCAAAACTAAACGCAAGCGTAGTCGTGCCCATGATCGTGGCGAGACAAACTCCCGAAAGGAACGTAAGCAGGCGGGGAAAAGGAATTTGATAACCGAAGAATTCGCGGCGCCCCGCGTATTTCCACCAACCCTTGATCGTGATGAAGCTAAACATCCCGATCACGGTCGCGATCGCTGAGATCGGCAGCAGCACGGGTCCTTTAACCGGTCCACCCGCGCCCGGAAGCAGTCCGTTTGAAAGCGCCTTCGTTAATCCACTGTAAGGCGTGTAAGAGATGTAATAGCCGAGCCCCAGTGCCCAGATTGCAAGTGAATACCGCCGTTTTTCGGTGAGTAGTTTCCGCATGTTACGGTTTGTAGAAAGACGGATCGTGAGTCAGTCCCAGGATCGATTTACCGATGGTCGCGAGAATCTGATCGTCGTTATCGTGACGAACGTAAAATGACAGATCTCGATAGACGCGTTCGAGCGCGCTCGGCCGGATCAAACAACGCGCACCACAGGCGCGAATGCACTGTTTGACTGTGTCTTCCGCGAGATGTTCTACGACGTGTCGCGCACGGCTGCCCGCCAGTTGCGCCTCGAGATAGCGGCCCGACTCCCACAGTCGAGCCACATGTCGCAACCACAGATGCGCCGTCTCAACGTTTACAGACATCTGGCCGATGTGGTGCTGCACGTATGGATCTTCAATCTTCTTTTGCGTCGTAATGTAATCGAGCGCGTAGTCGTAGGCAGCTTCGGCGGCGCCGAGAAAAGTCGCGGCGTAGTGCGGGATGAAGCACGTCTGCCAACCTTCCTTGAGATACTGGCCCGGATAACCGATCAGATCTTCATCGGGAATGAAGGTGTTGCGGAAGTGGACCAGGTGACTCGCGGTCGCACGCATCCCGATCGGATCCCACCACGACGTATCGATCTCGATGCTCGGATCGGAGAGATTGCACGCCATCATCAAAACCGTATCTACGTTTTCGGCAGCCGCATGACGAACGCCGCCTGGACCAGCAGTGTTGACGAGGAGGATGGCCCACTGTGCGCCGCCAGCGCTGGTCGCAAAGACTTTGTTGCCGTTGATGATGTAACCACCAGCGACTTTCTCGACTGTGGTGCCGAAACGAATCGGCTCGTCGGGTTTGCGAGCCTGCGGTTCACCACTCCACGCGACCCACTTTTCCCCCTGCTCGATCACGCCTTTGAACCAGCGCGCTTTCTGTTCTTCAGTGCTCATGCCGTCGAGGAGGACGAGTGAATTGACATGACCTTCCCAACAGCGCGCGAGCGACATATCGGCGCGCGCGATCTCCTTGGTCATCATCCAGAGGGTGAACACATCGCCGGTGTATGGTCCAAGTCCGTAGCCGCCGTACTCTTTGGGAACTACGGGCGCCAGCAGTCCGGCGTGGAACAGATCGTCGAAGTCTTCGGCGGGAAAGGTGGCGGTGCGATCGTATTCAGCGGCGCGTGGCGCAAACTTCTCACGCGCGAGTACGCCGACGCGATTGATCAGATCCTGTTGCTCGGCACTTAGATCGAACTCGTTTTTCAAATCGGTAGTGATCATTTTTTACAATAAGATCTGGCGGGCTAATGCAGTCGACATTTCTTTACCGGTCATTAGTTGGAACTGGCGGCACACTTGCGTAACGAGCACGTCGCGGCCGTCGATCGCGGTCTGGCGGCGCGCGCGTGTCGTTCCGATGAGTGGAGTTGGTCGGGCACCGTAAACCAGGTCGATGACGACGGCGTCGTCGTTCAGACGTTCGAGCTTGAACGGAACATCATCGGTGTCGCGGCCGACGGGCGTGGCGTTCACGACGATGTCGTACCCTTCGGCATCAAACTCCCGCAACGGAATATACGGCAAACCGAGGAGAGCTGCGGCATGCTCGCCGCGTTCCGCGCCACGATTGATCAACGTAACACCTGCGCCCGACGCGACGAGTGCCGCTGCAATCGCACGCCCGGCGCCGCCGCAACCGATAACAGCCGCGCGTTTCTCTTTCACCGGAACGCTCGCAGTATAGACTACGTCCGGATCGGTCGTATCGGCACTCCACCAGCCGTTGTTTCGCACGAGTATGTTGGCTGATTCGGTTTGCCGCGCCACGCCGCTCACGATCTTCGCCGTCAGCACTGCCTCTTCCTTGTGCGGCGAAGCGACGGTCATGCCGTTGATCGGCATGCCGAACGCATCGAGTCGTTTCGACAACACAAACTCGCGCCAGAACTCAGCAAACGACTCCACTCGCAGCGGCACGAACAGCGCCTGATGTCCCATCGCCCGGTACGAAGCATTGTGCAAACGCGGCGACAGCGAATGAAAGATCGGATTGCCGATGATCGCAAAGAGCTCATTGACCGGCGCTACTTCGGGAAGACCATAATCGACGATCAGTTTCCCTATCGAAGGTTCCATATCGGCGACGGAACCAGGACCGACAAGACCAAAAATCCCCGCCGCACCGAGGTGCAGAGCCACTATGCGATTCCAGAAACCCAGCGGACCATTTGCGAACGCGATCGTGTCGTCGCGCTTCAGCGAGTTGAGTAAAGTAAGCGGCAGAAACTCTTCGGCAATCGTTGTGGCATTCGTGACGAGCTTGTAGACAGCAGCCGGAACTGACGCAAGTTGCTCGAAGCGTTCAGTTAGCGTTGAGAGATCGTTAACCCCGCCGTACCAGGAAAGCAGTCGTTGCTCCGCCGGAATCAGTTGTAACAGTTCCTGATCGGCGGCGACTTCGAGTTCAACGCGATCGTAAAAGCGAGCCGCTGTCTGCAGACGTTGCGCGCGATTACCAAACTGGTCGCGGCCGTCCTCAGTTCGTAATGCATAGAGCAGCCGACCCTTGAAATGGTTACGCAACCAGTCCGGATCGACATCCCCAACGCGATCCGCGCGCACTTCCAACCACTCCACCGACGCCGGAAGCGCAGCGAGATCTGCTCCATCAAGCGATGGAGAATCCAGTAGAGTAGCGATTAGTGAGGCGTGTGCCATTGTTAGAATCTTTACTCGGACTTTGGTGTTAACTCGTGAGAATTCAGTTGTAGAAATAGCAGCGTCAATATACTTTGCCTCACGTGATTTAGTCTACAAGTTAATGATCTTCTCTGCGTTCCTCCGCGTTGAATCGTCATCTCAACGCAGAGGCCGCAGAGATACGCAGAGGGCCGCGGAGTTGTTACGACGCGCAATAATCGCTATTCTTAGACCAAAGAGAAAAAGGATCGGTTGGTATGGAAGAAGATTCGATTGACAAGATTTTTGCGGTGGTGCCGCCTGCGCCTGAACACAATCCCATAAAACAGGCTGTGGCGAGGGCGAACGAACTGGGTGAGAAACAGATTGCAACCACACTCGGTTACTTTTCCACCATGCCCGCTTCCACCGGCATCATCGCCAACCCTGTATTGCACCACACTCCCGTCGATTGCAACGGAACCACCATTACACTCGATATCAGATCATTCACGATTCGCGGCACGGTGCCGGAATCGGATATCGTGGCCGGCAAAGTTGGTCCAATGGACGTGATTTTCACCGGCCTGTTTGGTCAACCGGGCGCCACTGAAAATCTCGCCGCCTTCGTGGATCAAAAGTATTTTGAGAGTTTCGGCCAATCACTGATCGACGAGATCGCCGCGTTTGTCAAAAAGTATCCCGGACTCGGACCGGAAGTCGCGATACATCATTTTGCGATCCTCGACAAAGCGAAACTGGGTCGCGAGGAACATCAGGACCGCGGCATGCACGACGAGCGCGATGCGGAGTCGCTGCTCGTAGAGATGATCGCGGTACACATGAAGAACGTGGCGATTGGTGGTGTTTCGGCTTACATGAATCACCGGCTGACGGAAGATTCACAGAGTGATCTTGCAACCACAACGCGGCAGTTTATCGACGAGGAACGCAAGCAGAAACGAAACGCGTTTCAGGTTTCGTACAGCCTGATCCTGGGCCATCACGCCAACGACCATGAACGATCGATCCTCGAACGCATGGGCACAATCCAGATCCATCATGGCTCCGCCGGTTCGAGTATGGTGGCGCGGTACATGGCGACTTTGCACACGTTTTCTGTCTTCGACTTCTTCATCGCGTCGCAGATGGCGCTCGACGGCGCGCGACACTTCGGTGCGATTCACGACATGTCAGACTTCGTTCAGGAGCTCGAGCCTCTGACGGGCGAACAGCGCGGTCAACGTATTCGAGAGAAGATGTTGACGGGCGGATTGCCGACGTTTGGTCATCCGGAGATCGCGGCCGCGGGACGTGGGAACCAGGTACAACAGGATCCGCGACCGGCGATCTATATCGATCCGGTGTTCAAGGCGATCGATGCGGGTGAGTTGAACATCACGCCGCGACAACACGAGCGGCTGGCGATTGCGAGACTGATCTATCTCACGGCGTTTGTTAATGGGGTGTTGAAGCCGGGGAAGGAAGATAGTCCGCCGTTGAGATTAACTGCGAATACTGACTTTGGCGCGTGGTGTGTGCAGGAGGCGCTGGGGATCGAGGAGCCTGATCGGACGTTGTTGACGTACATCTTCCGGGGTTTTGGGTGGATGATGGACGCGCGCGAGCAGTTGCAGCAGAAGATGATCCGCCCGGTAATCGCTCCCGATCCTAAGATCGTTCCGAAGTCGAGCGACGACCCGACAATCCCCGACCTCGTAGCGCGCGTCCATAAACGCTTAACTCATGAAGAGCCGTTCAGCGCACATTAGGAAGAGTTGGTTTCACGCAAAGGCGCAAAGGTCACGCAAAGCCGCAAAGTAAAGATAATCTCTTTGCGCCTTTGCGTGACCTTTGCGCCTTTGCGTGACCTTTGCGCCTTTGCGTGACCTTTGCGCCTTTGCGTGACCTTTGCGCCTTTGCGTGAAATATTTGCCTACATTCCTATCCCTTTAAGGTGATAGCGGTCTGTATCGTAGTCCCTCTCAACGTCCACCAGATTTATCTTTCCCGTCACGACCGATAGATCTTCGAGCGAGAATGCGCACGCGGGCGCGATGCCGCGGGCGGAGATCAGTTTCCCGAAATTACCCCCTGCCACTGCCTCCGCCGCTTTCGCGCCAAACATCATCCCCATGATCCGATCGATCGGGCTGGGCGGCCCCCCTCTTTGCGGATGACCCAACACCACCGCGCGCGCTTCGTAATGCGTTTCCGCCGCGATTTTTCGCGCCAGCACCTCGCCAATACCACCAAGCCGCACGTGCCCGAATGCATCGTGCTGATCATCGATCGTCACCATCTCACCATCTTCCGCACGCGCACCCTCCGCCACCACAATCACCGAGTAACGCGGACGCTGCGACACTCCACGACTGAGATCCGACTCACCGAGTCGCGCACTCAACAAGTGAAAAACCCTTTCATATCGAAACGGATGTTCCGGTATCAGGATCATGTGCGCCTGTCCGGCAACTCCAGACCACAGCGCCAGGTGTCCGGCGTGTCGGCCCATCACCTCTACGACCTGCACCCAACCGTGCGATCCGGCCGGCGTGCGTGAGCGTTCGATGATCTCCGAGATATTTCTCAGCGCGGTATCGAAGCCGAGTGTGTAGTCAGTGCCCGCGAGATCTTTGTCGATCGTTTTGGGCACGCCGACGACCGGCACTCCTCGTTGCGCGAGCGTAGCAGCGACGCCCAGCGTGTCTTCGCCGCCACACGCGACGAGCGCGTCGAGTTTAAGACGCTCGATATTCTCAACTACTTCATGCGAACGATCGTGCGATTCGCCTTCTTCATTCAGTTGCTTGAAAGGATTGGTGCGCGACGAACCGAGGTTCGTGCCACCGTCACGATCCCAACGACGCACCGTCTCGCGATCGAGCGGTAACACCTCGGGAACAGGATTAATCAAACTTCTCCAGCCATCAAACAACCCTATGATCTCCAGCCCGAGCTCCGAGCCACGATAAACCAAACCTTTGATCGCGGGGTTCAAACCAGGTGCATCACCGCCGCCCGTCAGAACTCCCACGCGTTTCGCATCTGCCATCCGCTCTCCTTCTCCTAACGATTCAAATCCCTGATCAGCACCACATCGCTCGTGATCACACCGCGCGACATCGCGAGGCTGCCGTCCTTCAGCCAGCCAAACGCAAAAATCTTTCCTTCGTCAAACTTTGTTAACTGCCTTGGCGCGCCGCCGTTGATCGGTTGTCCCCAGAGATTGTCGATGCCGCCACTGTGGTCCACGTACACGAGATATTGCCCGTCACGACTCCAGCGCAACGGCGTGTCCCATTGAACCTGCACCATCGCCGCAACGTCAAATATGTTGAAAGTCGCACCACCTTCGAAGTTGATCACCTTCAAACGCCAGCGCGAGTTTTGTTGTTCGTCATTGTGCCAGAACGCAACCAACTTCCCATCCGGCGAAACTGCCGGTCTGATCGCTATGCCATCGGTGATTTTTTCGGGCGTGCCGCCATCAATTGACATGCGCCAGAGACTATATGGACCGTCCGGAGCAGCATGCTGAAACACGATCCACCGGCCATCGGGAGAAAACGTGGGCCACGTGCTCTCCGTTACTTCGAACGTCAACTGTTTCGGACTGCTTCCGTCGCGATCGATTCTCCAGATCTGAAACACGCCAGTGCGGTTGGAATGAAACACGACGTAACGATTGTCGGGCGACACGACTGGCGCATAGTTGCGCCCGCCCGCCGATGTCAGCGGTCTTTCATCGCTACCAGATGCAGCGACCTCGAAAATGTCAGCGATGCCGCTCGCATCGGACGCATAGAGGATCTTGTCGTTAGGCGCTACCGAGAGATCGTAGTAACGACTCGTGCCGGAACCGATTTGAACTGGTTTCGATTCATTCCGACGGAGCAGCCAGAGTCGCGAGAGAGTTTGTGTTTGGACGGTGATAAGTGCACTACCATCAGCGCGCAAACCCAGTTCACGATAGTCACTCAGATCGTTTGTAACTGTGCGCTGTGATTCGTCGCGCAGGAGTTGCCAGATCTGCACGAACGCAGCGCCGTGAGCTTTGCCCAGCATGATTACGCCACTGCCGTCCGGGTGCACGGATACACGACCGAGTTCATCAAATTTTTGGGACGAGAGTGGAATCATGCGCTCTGCGCCGTTGATCAGATCTTTTTCGTAAAGCGTTACTGAATAATTAGTTGAAGTGTCGCCGGTGTAAGAAGGATCCGAGCTGACACTTGGTAACATCAGCGTTCCATCGTCCGTGGTCCATTGCGGGCGCGACAGTGGGTCCCAGCCGAACCGCTGGGGCCATTTGCGTGTAGCGACAACCTGTTCGCCACTGCCATCAGCGTTGGCCACGATCAGTAAATCTCTTTGCTCCTGCCGATCGAAACGAATGAAAGCCAGTTGCTTGCGGTCGTGCGACAGGGAAGGAAGGCCCTCCTGCAACTCGACTCGCATAGCGGCCACGCCGATTCCCAGGACCGGCAGCCTGTAGATTTGTCCCGCGTCGTTCTGCTGAGATTCCGCATAACCAAAATAGACGTAATTGCCGTCAGGCGAGAAAGCGACGCCGAGATAATGTCCCTCTCGCGGCGTGACTAACTGCGCGTTGCTATTGATGTCTACTTGCCGCAGCCACAAGCTTTCTTTGCCACTCTCACCGGTTACGTAAGCGACATACTTGCCGTCCGGCGAGATCGCGCCCATCAAAGCGTTGCCGTTCGTCGTCAGCTTGGTGACTTCGACACGTTCAAACGGCACGCGCATTTTCGGCTCAGTCCAGCGCGTGCGCACGTTGTGAGTGCCAAAGATAGCGCCCAGTAAAATCAGTGCGCTGATTAACCATACTAGTTTCCAACGCCAGTTATATGGGGAATTATGCTCAAGGAGATCGGTAGCTAGTTGTTTTAACTGATCCGTCTCGACTGCCGATCCCGTGCCCGGCTCGACGGCACGGTCCAGCATGGAATTCATTTCCAACTCTCTGCGCAGACTACGCAGATCAATCGCCATCTCTTTAACGATCTGATAGCGCTCGTTTCGATCTTTTCGCAGCGCCTTTCGGACGATGCGTTCCAACTCGGGCGGCGTGCCTTCAACGTGCTCGGAAATCGGTAGCTGATCTCTTTCAACGATCGCGACGACCACGTCCGTTGCCGTTTCACCTGTGAACGGCGGACGACCCGAAGCCATCTCGTAAAGCACGACACCAAGCCCCCAGACATCCGTACGTTCATCGACTCCAACGCCGCGCGCCTGTTCCGGCGACATGTACGCAGCCGTGCCGATCACCGTGCCCGGCGATGAATCGAACAACAGCGTCGACATGGTGGCGTGTGACACGCCTTTATAACGTTCAGTGAGTTTGGCGAGACCGAAGTCGAGGATCTTCACGTAACCTTCGGGACGGATCACGATGTTCTCTGGTTTGATGTCGCGATGGACTATGCCTGCGTCGTGTGCGGCTGTCAGTGCGTCAGCGATCTGGATCGCAATGTCGAGCACGTCGCCGAGTTTCATCGCGTGACTGCGCATGCGCTGTCGCAAAGTCACACCTTCGATATACTCCATCGCGATGAACGGTCGCCCGTCGTCAGTCTCGCCGATCTCATGGACCACACAAACATTCGGATGACTCAACCTCGACGCCGCGCGCGCTTCCTGTGTGAAGCGACGCAGGCGCTCCGGATCTTTACTGACGAAAGTGGGCAGCACTTTCAATGCGACGCGACGGCCGAGAATCGTGTCCGTAGCGAGATAGACTTCGCCCATGCCGCCTTCGCCGATGAGATTCACGATTTGATAATGCCTGACGCGCTGGCCGGGCGTGAGTTTTTGATCGAGCGTATCGGCCGCGTGTGCGACGGCGGGTGTTTCCATGAAACTGCCGGCGACTTCGTAGTTGCGAAGCAACGATTCAACTTCCGCGCGCACTTCCGTTTGACCTTCACAACAGCGCGCGAGGAAAGCCTCTCGTTCGGCGCCGTGTAGTTCGAGTGCGCCTTCGAAGATCTGCTTTATCTGTTGCCAGCGTTGCGAATCAGTTTCGCTCATCTTACCTGTCGCCAGTGAGCTCACGATGGAGCCAGGCTTTCGCCATACTCCAGTCGCGCTTGACGGTGGCTTTCGAGATTCCCAATACCTCGGCAGTCTCTTCAACGCTCAGCCCGCTGAAGAAACGTAGTTCGACGACGCGGCTTTGTTGTTCGTCGATCTGGGCCAGACGTTGCAACGCTTCATCGAGTGCAACCACGTCGAGATCCTGAGCTTTGACTGCAAGGTTCGCATCAGCGAGTGAAACCTTGATGTCTGAGCCGCCACGTTTGACGCGTTTCTTCGTGCGCGCGTGGTCCACGAGAATGCGTCGCATCAGTTGGGCCGCGATGCCGAAGAAGTGTGCGCGATTTTGCCACTGCACGTGACGCTGGTCTACCAGGCGCACGTAAGCTTCGTGGATCAGCGCGGTTGTTTCCAGCGTGTGACCGGGTCGTTCCTTGCGCAGGTAACGTGCGGCCTGGCGGCGCAGTTCCTCGTAGACGATCGGCATCAGTTGGTCGAGCGCTTCCTTATCGCCACGCCCGTAGCCGACGAGCAGTTCCGTGATGTTCTTGTCGTCCGAGGCCACCAAATGAGCATAGAGGAGTTTCACGCAAAGGCGCAAAGTGAGCAAAGGCCGCAAAGAAGGAATTGAATTCTTTGCGTCTTTGCGTCCTCCTTGCGTCTTTGCGTGAAATATTCTTTGAGCCCTGTTTTTCGCGACTGTCGCGTTTAGTGAGTGAAGGAGATTTTATGAAACAACAAATATTCAAATTAACCGCGATTTTCGCCATTTTCTTAGGTCTCGCCGTGACGGGCGTTCAGGCTCAGGCTTCGAGCAAGGTGGAAGTTAACATTCCGTTCGAGTTCTCAGCCGGCAAGACGACGTTGCAGCCCGGCGTTTACAGCATCAAGCGCATGTCCGGAAATTACCTGACGTTGCGCAGCACCGACGGCAAATCAGCAGTGATCCTGAATGCGCCGCTCAATCTTACGTCGATCGATCCGGGATCCGTCGAGCGCCTGGTCTTCAACAAGTACGGTGACCAGTACTATCTCTCGCAGATCTGGCTCACTGCTGACACAGGCAGGGAATTGATCGTACGCAAGAAAACCGCGAAGCCCGAAATCGTAGAGCTCTCGCTCCGCAGACGATAGGAGCCTTCGGCGCTATTTGCCTCGCGTCGCGCCCGAGAGTATTGTGTGCCGCGAGGTGAAACTGATGAAACGATCGCTGACACTTTTTTCAATCATGGTTGCGCTCTTCTTTGCCGCCGGCTCGGCTGCGGCCCAGGACGGCGCAACGATTCTGACTGGGGCAGATTTAACGCGAGTTGTTCCCAACAGTTTTTATTTCCAGGGTCTCAGCGCCCCGACGCAGATGCGCAACACAGCTGCGGCCCGTTTCGGCAAAGACCGCTACGTGATCTCCGGCCTGGTTGATACGTCAGGCTATTCCGCCGACGTGCGCGCGAAGTACGTTGGTTTCCTGATTACTGACTCCGCTATCAAGCTCAACGGCGAGTCACTGCCCGCGGGCGCTTATGGTTTCGGATTCGCGAACGAAGGAAAGTTGACGGTCATGGACCTCGGCGGAAAAGATTTACTCTCCGTACCGGTGACGAACGACAAAGCGTTGCGACGCCCGCGCCCGTTGATGATGTCCTCTGACCCGAATGGTGTCCGTCTTTACAACGGCAAAGACTTCGTTGTTATCGCTGCGCAGTAGTAAACAGCGATGCGTCACAAACTCGTAGTCTCAGTTCTATTAGTTTGGCTGCTTTCGTTTGTGTCATCTGCGCAAACACCGCCGCAGGGGGGCGTTTCAACCGGACCGGCCGCCACTTACACTTCGCGCCGAACAGTGGGCATAACCGATCCGAACGCGCCGGTAGTTTTCGAAGACGTAACTGACAAGACTCCCCTCGCAAACTTTCGTCATCGCTCAGGCGAGGCTGCTAAAGACTTCATCTTTGAAACTACTTCGGGCGGCGCAGCGATCTTTGATTACGACGGCGACGGACGTCCCGACATCTATCTTGTCAACGGCTCGACCAACGCCGCCCTGCGCGGCAAAGAAAAAGCACCACGCGCAGCCCTCTACCGAAACCTCGGTAACTGGAAGTTTGAAGACGTTACGGACAAAGCGGGTGTCGCTAACGAACGCTTTGGATTCAGCGTCGCGGTCGGTGATTACAACAACGACGGTCGCCCGGACATGTTCGTCGGCAACTTCGGCGTCTCGCGTCTCTATCGCAACAACGGCGACGGCACGTTCACCGACGTCGCCGAGAAGTTAGGCGTCGCTCGCAAAGGTTGGAGCACTGGCGCAAGCTGGGGAGACTATGATGGCGATGGCCGCCTCGATCTCTTTGTCCCCGGTTACGTGCAGATCGATCTCAATCATCTGCCGCCAAGCCCGAGCGATGTGAACAAGGCGGGCGTTGGGCAAAACTTCTGCCAGTTTCGTGGCGTGCCGGTGATGTGTGGTCCACGCGGACTGCCGGGCGAAGGCGACACGCTCTATCACCAGAAAGCCGACGGCACGTTCGAAGACGTAAGCGTCAAGGCCGGCGTGAACGATCCCGAGAAGTATTATGGTTTCTCGTCCGCGTTCGTTCACGTCGACGACGATAAGCTGCTCGATCTGATCGTGGTCAACGACTCCACGCCGAAGCAGCTTTACATGAACAAGGGCGACGGAACCTTCGAGGACATCGGTTATCCGTCAGGCGTTGCGCTCAACGAGAATGGACGCGAGCAGGCGGGAATGGGTCTCGCTGTTGGTGACTACGACAACGATGGTCGCATCGATTTTCACATCACCAACTTCTCTGACGACTCGAACGTGCTCTACCACAACGACGGCGATCGGAACTTCACCGATATAACGTTTCAAGTAGGTTTAGGCGAAGTTTCGATTCCATTTCTCGGCTGGGGCACAAGCTTCATCGACTACGACAACGATGGTTGGCTGGATCTGTTTGTCGTCAATGGACATGTTTATCCGGCGGCGGACGCGCATCAGTGGGGCACGAGTTATGCGCAGCAGGCGCTGCTTTTCCGAAATGTGAAAGGAAAGTTTGAGCGCGTTGGTGCGCCGCCGGGAAATGCACTCGCTAATGCGTGGTCCGGACGAGGTCTCGCAGTCGGAGATCTCGATGGCGATGGTCGACTCGATCTCGTGATCAATAATCTCGACGCGAAGCCGGTGGTGCTGCGGAATATTGCTGCGACAAGTGGTCATTGGCTTGGTCTAAAGTTGATTGGCGACGTTGCTAAGAAGAGCCCGCGCGATGCGATTGGCAGCGTTGCGTATTTGACAACCGGCAATTTGCGTCAGCGTCAGGACGTCGTGAGTGGCGCGGTCTATTGTTCGCAAAATGATATGACTCTGCACTTCGGATTAGGCGCTGCGACGAAAGTCGATAAGCTCGAAATCAAGTGGCCCGACGGCAGTGTCGAGACTTTCGATGTGCCCGCTATTGACAGGGTCGTTACGATTACACAAGGTAAAGGACATTAAGATTGTTTCACACAAAGGCACAAAGTTTTTCGCAAAGGCACAAAGGATGCCCCAACTGGGTTCTCTTTGTGCCTTTATTTAACCTTTGCGCCTTTGTGTGAAATATTTCCGGCGGAGTTTTGAAACTTGCGACGACTTGATCTCAGAAAGGCCCAGGCGGCCCGGCTCAACACGATCCGCGATATCAATCGACAGATCGTGCTGAACTACGTGCGCGAACGTGAACCAATCTCACGCGCCGAGATCGCTCGCGAGACTGAGCTACAGCGTTCCACGATCTCCGCGATCGTCGAAGATCTCAAAAGCGAAGGACTGGTCGAAGAAGTCGGAGAAGGGGAGTCAACTGGTGGGCGCCGGCCGACGTTGCTCAAACTTCGGGCAGCGGAACCGATCGCGCTCGGTGTTTCGATCACTCCGACCTGCACCACCGTCGCCATAAGCGATCTCGCGGGACGTGTTATCGATCAGGAAGAGTTTCTCACCGACGCTCACAAAACAATCAACCAGGTGATCGAAGTCGTAAGCGAATTCACCACGCGCTACAAAGGGTCGGTCGAAGGTGTAGGTTTAAGTCTTCCCGGACTCGTCGATCCATCAACAGGCACTGCGCTCTACATCCCTTACTTTCTCTGGCGCGATCTTCCGATCTCGAAAATGATTTCGGAGGCGGTTGGTCTACCCGTCGTGATTGATAACGACGCGAATGCCGTAGCACTTGCTGAACTGTGGTTTGGTCGACCCGAAGTCAACGACGCGAGAGATTTCATACTCGTGCTGGTTGCGGAAGGTGTGGGCACGGGAATCATTTTTGACGGTCAGGTTTATCGCGGTCAGCGCGGCGCGGCGGGTGAGTTTGGTCACATGGTGATCGGGCGTGGCGCGCCGGTTCCGTGTTCGTGCGGCAGTGACGATTGTTGGGAAGCATTTTCTTCCGAGCGGGCTGCGATTGCGCGTTACCTGAAGTTGTCGGGCGCCGATGAGAACTCGATCGGCTTTATTGATGTCGTCGATCGCGCGCTCGGCGGTGAAGCAAACGCGAAAGCCGCCCTTGTTGAGACTGCTCGATATCTCGGTGTCGGCATTTCAAACCTGATCATCGGCTTCAGTCCGGAGGCGGTAGTGGTTGGAGGCGAGATCGCGCGCGCCTGGGATTTGATCGAGAGCGCACTCACCGAAACGATTGCCAACAGCGTCCGGCGCGGCCTGCCATCGGCCCGCATCCTGCCCTCGACATTGGGCGAAAATCCCACCCTGAGAGGCGCCCTGAGCCTCGTCCTCGCGAGCAAGTTCGCCGCCGCCTTCGCCGCCTAAAAGCCATCCGCAGATTACGCAGATTTTTAATAAGCAAATCTGTGTAATCTGTGGATGGCTTTGTTTTTCGGCGAAAAAATCTATTGACAGCCTCGAAAATCTATACTAAAAACTTCGTTCGCTGAGACAACAAACTAGGTTTCCTGCAACAAACTTCAGTTTTTCTCAGCAATTCAGTACCCGCGCGCCGTTTTAATCCGCTTTTCAGCACTTGAGGAATCGAAAATGAGAAAGCCATTCTCCACCGCTATCCATCTATTTCTGCTCGTTCTGCTGACCGCTATCCCCACCCTTGCTCAAAACAACAAGGGCGCGATTGTCGGCACCGTCAAAGATCCAAATGACGCCCTCGTTTCCAAGGCGCAGGTCAAAGTAACCAGTGTCAAAACCGGCGAGGTTCGCGAGGCCGAGACCAGCGATGACGGTACTTTTACCGTCACCAACCTCGAGCCCGGTGCCTATAACGTCACGGTGGAAGCCTCCGGGTTCCAGACCGTCACGGTTGAAGCCGTGCAAGTGGAAACAAACTCGCGCTTGCCGCTCGACGTGAAGTTCGCCAACATCGCGACCAGTAGTTCTTCAGTCACGATCACCGCCGAATCGGCGCCACTGGTCGAGAGTGAAACGAGCGTACGCGGCGATCTCATCACGGGCAGGCAAGTCACCGATCTTCCGATTCCACAAAGAAACTTTACCCTCCTGGCAGGGCTTTCACCGGGCGTGACGCGACCAAACCTCGGATTGCTCGGAGGCGGCGGAAACTTCGTGGAAGGTGGCGGTGGTCAGAACAACACCGAAGCGACGCGCTTTCGCGAGTCAGGCGGATCAGTTTTGGTTGTGAACGGCGCACGCGCGACCAACAACAACTTCACGCTCGATGGCGTCGATAACAACGAGTCGCAGTTTGGACAGATCGCGATCTATCCAAATCCCGACGCTATCGCCGAGTTCAAGATCGAATCGAGCGTACCGTCTGCTGAATCAGGACGTGCAGGCGGCGGCATCATCTCCACGACATTCAAGTCAGGCGGCAACGCAGTTCACGGCACGGCCGGCGAGATCTACCAGGGCCGTTTCCTGAGCGCGGCGGCGAGTAAGTTTGACGATCCCACCTCGCAGCCGGTGCCGAATTACGTTACGCACAATTACTACGGCACGGTTGGTGGTCCAATCTACCTGCCAAGACCGGGCGAAGGCGGAAAAATGTTTTATGACGGCCGCAATCGCTCGTTCTTCTTCTTCTCCCTCAATGGCCAGCGAAACAGCACGCCAATCTTCGGCGGCACTGGCGATCCGCAAGCAGTGCCTGTGCCGACAGCGAAAATGCGCGTCGGAGATTTCAGCGAGCTCATACGACCGGGCACGACTCGCGATTACAAGCTCGCCAGCGGTGGCACTGTCGCGGCTCCCATCGGAACGATCTTCGCGCCAAACGGCACGCCGATTCCCGGAAACGATCTCCGCAATTGTCCGACTTGTGGACCCTTTTCCCCGTTCGCGTTCAACTACGTCAATGCTTTCCCGCTTCCGAATCTTCCGGGCATCGGGCGAAACTTCAATACCAATCGCAAAGAGCACGCGAACGTCGATAGCTACGACATCCGCATCGATCATCACATCACCGAGCAGAACACGATCTTTGGTCGTTACAGCAAATCCGACACGGCCCGCTCGCGCGATAACTTCTTCCCACTGGGAACTTCGCCGAACGGCAACGATCTACCGGCTGGTCCATCCGCCGGTGACGAGTTTGGTGACTCCAAAGGTTTCACGCTGGGCGATACGCACGTGTTCTCGCCAACCGTCGTGAACGATGCGCGCTTTGGTTACACGAGAGTGCAGATCGGGATTTTCAACACGGGGGTCAACGGCACGGGGGGCTTCAGTCCGACTGTCTCAGCTAACCTTGGGGCTCCGAACATCAATCTTGGTCCAAACAGCAGCGGCATCGTCCTCGTGGGAATTGTCGACGATTTAAACAGGGAAGACCGCGCCACTGAATTTACCGGGGATGGTGGTCCTTTCTATTTCCTTTCGAACAACTTCCACGTCGCCGACGCGGTCACAGTCGTCAAAGGAAATTCGGCGTACAAGTTTGGCGGCGACTATCGCATCCGCCAGAACAGTAACTACGACGGCGGCCGCAACAACGGCACCAAGGGAAACTACCAGTACGGAACCACCGACAGCGGCTTCGTTTCCGGCAACTACAACGGCATCGGCCCGAACGATACCGGCTCATCACTCGCTAACTTCCTGCTTGGTTACAGGCCCGGTTTTGTGGGCCGTGGTGATCCAGGTGGTCCATACTACCAATCGAGTAAAGAGATGGCGTTTTTCGTGCAGGACGACTGGAAGGTCAACACCGACTTAACTATGAACCTCGGACTGCGTTACGACATCTTCACCGCGCCCACGGAACGTTTCGATCTACAGAGCAACTTCGATCCGGCAACTAAAACGATTCAGATGGCGGGTGATAACGCGCCGGGCGGACGCGATCTGGCAAACACCGACAAGAACAACTTTGGACCACGCATCGGCTTCGCTTACAGCGGTTTGAAGTCGGATAAAACCCTGGTGCTGCGCGGTGGTTACGGTCTTCTGTACGCGACCGACATCAGCGCCGCTCAACCATTGACTTCGAATCCGGGTACCGGCGCCGCCAGTTACGCATGTACTCCGATCACGAATCCGGGCGGTTGTCCGGCGTTTTTCCTGGCGCGCAATCCCTTCGATCGCGGTGTGCCGACAGCGCCGTTTACTGTGGCGGCCCCGGGCACGAGCTTTGCCGCGCCTACGAGCGGCGGTCTCATCCTCTTCAACGATCCGAACCGCCACGACGAGATGTATCACCAGTACAACCTGACCGGGCAGTGGGAGTTCAGGCCCAACTGGCTTGGAGAAGTTGCGTATGTCGGATCGCTGGGTCGAAATCTCTTAGTGCTTCAGAACATCGGCACTGGTAACGATCAGGGTGGTCCTGGTTCGCGCGAAGTGATACTGGTGTCTCCCGGTAGTTCGAACGCCATCACCGCCACACGATACATTGGCAGTTCCAGTTACAATGCGTTGCAAAGCAAACTCGAAAAGCGGTTTGTAAAAGGACTGTCACTTTTGGCTTCTTACACCTGGGCACACGCAATCGACGACTCGCCCGGTGGTATCTGTGCGGGTGGTGCGAGCGCGCGCGACTGCGGTCCGGATGATCCGACCAGACCCGGGCTCGACCGCGGCAATGCGGATACTGATGTGAGACATCGCTTTACGTTCGCTAACGTTTGGGATCTTCCCATTGGACGTAGCCGGCGCTATGGCTCTGATATGAACCGGGCGCTGGATGTCGCGGTTGGTGGCTGGCAGTTCAACAATATCGTGACGTGGCAGAGTGGACCAGTCTATAACGTCACGTGCGATGGCGGGCGTGTAGACCTCATCGGAGATCCGACGCCGACGGATGCGCAAAGAGCTCAGGGACGTCAGCTCAATCGCAACGCATTCAGATGTGCGGTGACGAAAGTGTTTGCGGGCGATCCTGATAATTTCCCGGGTGGCGCCAAGTCTCCGCGAATAGGTACGCTTGGTCGCAACGTGTTTCGTGGCGATCAACAGTTCTACTGGGATGCGTCGCTCTTCAAGAACTTCCCGATCAGCGCGATCAGCGAGGCGTTCAATATCCAATTCCGTTTCTCTGCTTACAACGTGCTGAATCGTGTGAACCGTTCGTTCCCGAAGGCCGACTTCAACAATGAAGGCGAATTCGGGCGCGACATCAGCGAGCAGCGGCGCCGGCAGATGGAGTTCTCCCTCAAGCTCATCTTCTAAGATTCTCTGCGGCTCTCTGCGTACCTCCGCAGTCTCTGCGTTCCTTATTATTAACGCAGAGACCGCGGAGGTACGCAGAGAGCCGCAGAGGAATTACGGCATGGTTTTACTTCGTTGTCTTATTGTGTTTTCACTGGCGCTCACTGCTTTGGGTGCGCAGCAACGTCCTGCGGGGAATGTCGATACGTTGTTGAGCGATGCGGGTGCGCTCGTGCAGGCCGGTCGTCTCGACGAAGCCGAAGCAGTGACGCGAAAGATCCTCACTGCACATCCGCGCAGTCCCGAAGCGCATAGTTTGTTGGGTGTGATTCTCGATCAGCGTGGCCTGACTGCTGAGGCTGAAAAAGAGTATGGCGCGGCGTTGCGTTTGCAGCCAAAGCTGGTGAGTGCGTTGTCAAACCTCGGTGTCTTGTTGGCGCGAACTAATCGTAGTGCCGAGGCGATCGCAAAGTTTGAAGAGGTGCTCCGGATTGATCCCAAACACGAGGGAGCAATCTTCAACCTCGGTGCGCTGTACGCGGCTCGCGGAGACTTCGATCGCGCGGTCCCGCTGTTGGAAAAAGCGGCCGGCCAGGATCCGAGAATGCTTTTTACGCTCGGGTTACGACTCGCCCAGGCGCAGAAGTACGCCGAAGCGGTGCGCTTATTTCAACGTACCAACGAACTGCGTCCGCAAACTTACGAGGTGCTCTATAACCTCGGACTGGCTTTGTACAACCTGGACAGGCTCGATGAAGCGCAACAGGCGCTGTCGTCTGCCTCGGCGCTGAAGCCCGGTGAAGCTGAGCCTTACTACCGCCTCGGCTTGATCGCGTCCGCAAAGGACGACACCAAAGCGGCGTTGACGCATTGGACCAGGGCGCTCGAACTGCGGACGAGGTTTCCGGAAGTCAACTTCATGATCGGTGAAGAGTTGTTGAAGAAGCAGCTCGCCGAGAAGTCGATTCCGTTCTACGAAAAGGCGCTCGAACAGTCGCAGGGCCAACTGGTCTATTTCCTGCGGCTCGGTGTCGCGAACGTTCGTGGGCAGCGTTATGAACGCGCGCGTGAAGTGTTCACGAAGGCGCTCGAACGTTATTCCGACAACGCGAACCTCTATTTTCTGCTCGGTTACGCGGCGCGCGCTGAAGGGCAGTATGACCAGGCGGTGACAGCGTTTCAGCAGGCGTTGAAGTTGCAACCGGATAATCCGGATGCGCTCGCGAATCTCGGTTACATCGCGAGTCAGCGTGGTGAGAATGTGGAGGCGGAACGTTTGTTGAGACGCGCGATCGAACTCGATCCGAAAATGTTTCCCTCGTATCACGATCTCGGGCGGTTGCTGGTGAAGTTGAGGCGATACGAAGAAGCAGTGCCGCTGCTGACGCGTGGAGTTGAGTTGAACGCAAAAGATCCAGGGGTGCATTACCAGCTTTTTCTGGCGTACTCGCGGTTGAAGAAGAAGGACGAAGCGGATCGCGAGCTCGCGGAGTTTAAGAGGTTAGACGAGGGTAACCGGCACGAAGCAACGCCAATGGGCGTGCGATTGAAGGATGGTGAGAGTTTGCCGCCGTTACCTACTGCGGCTTCCGGCGACAGTGCCAAGCCGCGCACGCCCGGCAATTAAGATCTTTTCACGCAAAGGCGCAAAGGGAGACGCAAAGGCCGCAAAGAGGATCTTTCTTTGTGTCTTTGCGTCCTTCTTCGCGTCTTTGCGTGAACCCAAACAAATACTTTGCAAACCAAACGTAAATTTGAGTTGCTGGGCTTCATCCTTCTCTGTTTCGCTCCTGCGCTTGGTCAGACGCCCTCAGTTACGAAAGTCGATCCACCATCATGGTGGGCGGGGCACACGATCAATCCGGTTCGTCTGCTCGTTCGTGGAAAGAACCTGACGGGGGCGAAGGTACGCTCTTTGAATCCGGGGCTGCGCGTGTCCGAAGTCTCAGTTAACGAAAAAGGTTCGTATCTTTTCGCAAACGTTGAGATCAGTCCGTCACTACCTCCGGGCACGTATCCGCTGGTTGTTGAGAGTGCGAGTGGCAGCACGAGGATTCCCTTCAACCTCGAAGCACCTCTCGACCCGCAAACCAATTTCCAGGGCATCACGACTGACGACGTGATCTACCTGATCATGACCGATCGCTTCGTTGACGGCGATGTAACCAACGACGCCCCCAAAGATTCGTCGCCTGAGGCAAATGATCGTCAGAACCCACGCGGTTTTCACGGTGGCGATCTGCGCGGAGTGATCAACCAGTTGCCTTACTTAAAAGAACTCGGCGTCACGGCGCTCTGGCTAACACCCTGGTACGACAACTGGAACGGCGTGAATCGTTGCGATAAACCGTGGTGTCCAAATACCTACTATCACGGTTATCACGCCATTGATTACTACGCGGTCGAGGATCGCTTTGGTGATCTTGTGACATTGCGCCAGCTGGTCCAAAAAGCGCATGCGATGGGTATCAAGATCATTCAGGACCAGGTTGCTAATCACGTGGGCTCGCAGCATCCGTGGGTTAAAGATCCGCCGCTGAGCAATTGGTTTCACGGCACACTCGCCGCACATCAGCTCAACAAGTTTCGCAACAGCACGTTGTTGTCACCACACTCGAACAGACAGGAGTTTCGCAACACCCTCGACGGTTGGTTCAGCGACGATCTCCCTGACATGAATCAGGACGAACCGGAAGTCGCGCGATACGAGATTCAGAATGCGTTGTGGTGGGCTGGTGTGACCGGCATCGACGGTATTCGCGAGGACACAATCCAGTACATGCCGCGTGGGTTTATTAGCGATCTGTCGAACGCGCTGCACCGGCAGTATCCGAAGCTGTGGATGGTTGGCGAAGTCTTTGAGCGCGACGCAGCGCACACGGCATTCTTCATCGGCGGTCACACAGGCTGGGACGGGGTGGATACGAAGCTCGATTCTGTTTTTGATTTTGCATTGTGGAATGCCTCGCTGTTGGTGTTTACCAACAAGGCGCCAATGCGTTTTCTGCCGCACCAGTTGAAGTACGACGCGCTTTATCCCGATCCGTCGAAGGTTACTGTGCTTGCGAACAATCACGACACGACGCGGTTCATGTCACTCACGGGCGCGACGCTCGCAGGCGCGATGATGCACACCGCGTTTGTGTTGAGCGTGCGCGGCATCCCGCAGCTTTACGCGGGCGAAGAGATCGCGATGGAAGGAAAAGAGGATCCTGACAACCGTCGCGACTTTCCGAGTGAGGCGTTCAAGGTTGAAGGACGCAACGCAAATCAGCGGCAGATGTTTAACTGGACGCGCGAGTGGATTCGCGTGCGACGCGAGCATCCGGCGTTGCGATCGGGAAAGTTGCTCGATCTGTTTTCTGACGATGAGACTTACGTGTTCGCGCGTCAGCTTGGTGATGAGACAGTTGTCGTGGCGTTCAATCGGGAGAATAAAACAAAAGAGATCAGTGTTCCGCTTGGTTCGATCGATGTGAAGGATGGCGCGACGTTCAAGACGTTGATCAGCGAAAAGATGATTAGTCGTGTTGTTAATGGTGAAGCGAAACTCATTCTATCGCCGCAGTCGGCGCGGGCGTTCCTATTCAGTAGATGACCAAAGATACTCCAGTCCAAAGAACGAGTGGCGTGCTGCTGCACCCAACGTCGTTTCCGGGACCTTACGCTATCGGCGATCTCGGGCCGGAAGCCTACGCATTCATCGACTTCCTCGTCACTGCCGGACAGAGTCTCTGGCAAGTGTTGCCGCTTGGTCCAACCGGTTACGGCGACTCTCCATACGCGTGCTATTCAGCCTTCGCCGGCAACACATTGCTCGTCAGCCCGGACGTGTTAGTTAAGGAAGGACTGCTTGACTCCGCTCCTCCGTCGCCGGTTATCACTGACAAGGTTGATTTCGGCGCCGCGCATCAGCTCAAGGAACAACTCCTGCGCCGCGCTTACGTGCGTTACACGAAGACCACCAGCACTACTCTTCGCAGCGCTTTCGAAACCTTTGCCCAACAGCACGCAAACTGGCTCGAAGACTACGCGCTCTTTCGCGCATTGAAAGACGCGCACGGTGGTGTGGCGTGGAACGAATGGGAACAGGGGCTTACTCGCCGCACGCCTGCGGCGCTCGAACGCGCCCGCGAACAACTGCGAGAAGAAGTTGAAGCACACATGTTTTACCAGTTTCTTTTCTTTCGACAGTGGTTCGCGCTGAAGACTTACGCCAATGATCGCGGAATCAAGGTCGTCGGCGATCTGCCGATCTTTGTGGCCCATGATTCGGCCGACGTTTGGACCAACCCGGAACAGTTCAAGCTGGATAAAAACGGCGCGCCCATCGTCGTTGCGGGTGTGCCGCCCGATTACTTCAGTAGCACCGGTCAGCTCTGGGGCAATCCGCTTTACAACTGGGAACGCATGCTGGCCGATGGTTTCAAGTGGTGGATCGAACGCGTGCGCGCCACGTTCACCACAGTTGATATCGCGCGTGTCGATCACTTTCGTGGCTTCGCGGCGTGTTGGGAGATTCCCGGCGGTGACAAGACTGCCGAGCGTGGTCAATGGGTCGAAGCACCGGGCAAGGAATTGTTCACGGCAATTCACAAAACGCTCGGTGAGCTGCCGATCATCGCGGAAGACCTTGGCGTGATTACTCCTGATGTCGTCGCGTTACGCGAGGAGTTTGGTTTTCCCGGCATGCGCATTCTTCAGTTTGGGTTTGGCAGCGACTCGAAGAACATCGACCTGCCGCACAATTACGTGCCGAACGTGGTTGCTTACACCGGCACGCATGACAACGACACGACTGTCGGTTGGTTTCAGAGTGTGGCAGGCGAGGGTTCGACACGAACTGCGGAACAGATCGAACGCGAGCGGACGTTCTGCCTCGACTACCTCAATACAAATGGTGAGGAGATCCATTGGGACTTCATTCGCGGTGTGCTCGCTTCGGTGGCGAACACAGCGATCGTGCCATTGCAGGATCTGCTTGGGTTGGGAACGGAAGCACGCATGAATCTTCCGAATAGTACGGAAGGGAATTGGGCGTGGCGATATGAAGCGGAAGTTTTGACGGAGGCGTTGGCGGATCGATTGAAGAAACTAACGAAGTTGTATGGAAGAAATTAGCCACGGATGACACGGATCTTAAAAACCAATTTACGCGGATTGATCTGTGTAATCTGTGTACATCTGTGGATGGCTGTTGCTGTTGCGGCGCAGGCGCCGGAGATTGTGAAGGTTGATCCGCCGAGCTGGTGGGTTGGGAGTTCTATGAATCCGGTGCGGGTGATGATTCGTGGGCGGAATCTGCAGGGAGCTCGCGTACAGGTTCCGGGTCTGCGTGTTGGTGTGCCGAAGATGAATGAGCGTGGCACATACATTTTTGTTGACGTCTTTATTACGTCGGCCGGAGAACGATCGATCATCGTCACTACTCCGAAGGGCTCCGCGCGAGCGCAGTTTGAAGTGCTTGGACCACTGAATCGCGTGGGGAGATTTCAGGGGTTCTCGCCTGCTGACGTGCTCTATCTGATCATGATCGATCGTTTTGCTGACGGCGATCCATCGAATAATGGCGGCATCTACGATCCGAAGAACAAGTTTTACTATCACGGCGGCGATCTTCAGGGCGTTATCGACCATTTGCCTTATCTGAAAGATCTCGGCGTCACGGCGATCTGGTTGACGCCGTGGTACAACAACTACGATCGACTGAATCAAATCGAGCTGAAGGAAGACAAACCGAGCACCGGCTTTCACGGCTACAACCCGCAGGACTTCTACGCCGTTGAAGAACACTTCGGCACGCTCGCAAAGCTGCGTGAGCTCGTCGAAGCCGCACATCGAAACGGGATAAAGATCATCCAGGACCAGGTGATGAACCACACTGGTCCATATCATCCGTGGGTTGACGATCCGCCCACGCCAACCTGGTTCAACGGCACCAAAGCCCGCCATCTGAAGAACTCTTTCCAGACGTGGGTGCTGCACGATCCGCGCGCGGTTGAGTCGTTAAAACGCGAAACGATGGAGGGTTGGTTCCTCGATTTTTTGCCTGATCTCAACCAGCAGGATCCGGAAGTCGTGCGGTATCTGATTCAGAACACGTTGTGGTGGATCGGCGTCACCGGTCTCGACGGCATACGCATGGACACCTGGCAATACGTGCCAAACACGTTCTGGGCCGAGTGGACCAGCAGGGTCAAACGTGAGTTTCCAAAATTCAAAGTGGTGGGCGAGGTGAAGGACGGCGACGTGGTCCATACCTCGTTCTTCCAGGGCGGCCGCGTTCGTTTTGACGGTGTCGATTCGGGACTCGATTCGTTGCTTGATTTCCCGCTCTTCTATCCAATCAGACACGCGTTTGCTGAAGGCAAAGCGATCGACGAGATCCCGAAGACGCTGGCGAAAGACTATCTTTACACCAACTCCGAAATTCTCGTCACACTTCTCGGTGGTCATGACGATGGCCGCTTCATGAGTGAGAAGGGCGCGACCATCGCCGGTCTCAAACTCGCGAACGCTTTTGTCCTGACCACGCGCGGCGTGCCGCAACTCTATTACGGCGACGAGATTGCGATGGAAGGAGAAGACGAGCCAACGACGCGCGGCGATTTTCCCGGCGGTTTTCCCGGTGACAAACGGAACGCTTTTACCGCCGCGGGTCGCACGAAAGACGAGCAGGAGCTTTTTGAATTCATTCGACGACTCACTACGCTGCGATATGAACTCCCACGACTACAAAGTGGCGCGCTCGTCAATCTCTACGTTGCCGAGCAGCAGTATGCATATGCGCGAACGCTTCGAAGCCATGTGGCCATAGTCGTCTTTAACAATGACAACAACGCCGCACAGGTTGAGTTTGAGGTGGCGCCTGTAGGTTTGAGCGACGGTGAGGTCTTGCGCGATCGTCTCGCCGTCATTCGCGACGCCACGGTTCGCGACGGCAAGCTACGCATCAGTCTACCGAAGCGTTCAGTTGTGATTTTGGTGAACAGGTAATCCACAGATTACACAGAATTCAATAAATAAAATCTGTGTAAGCTGTGGATAAAGGTCATCTCTTATGAATAAACCACGCTTGAGCTTCTGGCAGATCTGGAACATGAGTTTCGGATTTCTCGGGATTCAGTTTGGCTGGGGTTTGCAGCTCGCAAACATGAGCCCGATTTACAAGTACCTGCACGCCGAGGAAAGCTCGCTTCCGTATCTCTGGCTCGCTGGT